>OGDY01000300.1_pt1 | contig 67875 bp, 73 predicted proteins | sample 1570341 | NCBI WGS metagenome assembly OGDY01 (sample SAMEA2581972, study PRJEB24529) | metagenome | biome: Human gut stool | place: China | collected 2011 | reverse complement strand
AGGTTTTGGTTAATAAGACTACTGAGAATCAAATACAAAATTTTGAAAATGCAATTGTAAGTACATATTCAAATTCAGTTTCTTATTCAAGCTCTGTTATAAAAAGCATTTCGAAAATTATAGGAAGAGTAAGAAATATAATGCCAAAGGCTTTAGTATTAGTTGTAGCATTATTAGTTATAGATGCAATAGCTATAATCGTATTAAATATTAAAAATATGAGAAATATTTTTAGACTTGCAGCTATAATAGCCTTCACTATTGCGGGACTTAGCTTGGTTGGAATAGCGCTTGAAAAACATTTCTTAGGAATACAAAGTTTGACTGTTTTAAATGAAAATATATCTATAATAGTTCAAATTTTTGTGAAGGAGATTTATAGAATTCTGTATGTTGCAACATCATGTGGAACAATTATTGGAATAATATCTTCATGTGTTTGTGCCAACAATAAACAGATTAGTAAAAATTAATTTAAAAACTATTGCAAGTATTTGTTTTTTTATATATAATACTTTTAACAATTTAAATTCAAAAGAAAAAAGGAGTAATTATGGAAGAACTAGATTTAAGCCAAATGATTTCATTGTTTTGGCATAGAAGAGTACAAATAATTTTAATAGTTTTAATATTTGCTGTAATTGGCGTAACTTATACAATGTGTTTTATAACACCTAAATACACAGCATCGACAACACTTGTTTTGGCTGCTGGAAAAGATTCAACTTTGCCAACATCAATTACAGCAACAGATGTAACATTAAACTCTAAACTTATATCAACTTATAGAGAAATTGCAACCAGTGATAAGGTTGTTAGAAAAGTTATAAATAATTTAGGACTTGATATTTCTGAGCAGAGTTTAAAGAATGGCATAACAGTAAAGGTTGTGTCAGATTCTGAAGTTATTAAAATTTCGGTTACTAATGAAGAACCAGAAACTGCTTCAAAAATTGCAAATGAACTTGCAACAGTATTTTCTGAGCAGGTAAAGGAAATTTACAATATAGATAACGTACATGTGGTTGATATGGCAGAAAAGCCTTCTGAACCATCAAACATAAATCATGCTAAAGATGTGATGATATTTGTACTTATAGGTGTAGTAATCTCTGTAATATATGTATTATTAGATAATATGTTAGATACTACTATTAAAACAACTGAAGATATTGAGAAGACTTGTGGAGTTACTGTACTTGCCTCAATACCTTTTGACAATTCTGATAACAAAAAAGGAGGTAGAAAATAATGAGAAAAGAGCTTATTACTTTTAGAAATCCAAAGTCTCCTATATCAGAAACTTTTAGAACTTTAAGAACAAATATTCAATTTATGAATATTAATAGAAAATTAAAGTCTATACTTATCACATCAACTCTACCAGGAGAAGGAAAAAGCTGGGTTGCATCAAATTTGGCTATTACATTTGCTCAAGCTGAGAAGAAGGTAATTTTGATTGATGCAGACATGAGAAAGGGAAGACAATATTCAATATTTGGTATTTCTCCTAGACCAGGGCTTGCAAATTATTTAGCTGCAAGTGATAAAAATGAAGATTTAATTGACATGGAAAAATATGTTCAAAAAACTGAAATCGATGGTTTGTATGTAATTTCTGCAGGAAATGTACCACCAAATCCATCTGAGTTACTTATAACACCACAAATGCAACGTTTATTAGATAGACTTTCAACACAATTTGATATTATAATAGTAGATGCCCCACCATGTGAACTCGTAACAGATGCTGTAATATTATCTAGAATGGTTGATTCTACTGTAATTGTAACGGCACATAAATTTACTAAAAAGGCAAGTTTGCAAAAAACAATAAAAAGTATAAAAAATGTAGGCGGGAAAATTGCAGGTGTTGTTTTAAACAAGGTACCAATAGATGCAAAAAAATATGAAAAATCTTATTACTATGGCTCGCAGTTAACAACTACAAGAGGAAAACGTGAAGCTGGACGTGCTGTTTCTAAAAAAGACTTCTTTGAAGAAGAACATAAAAAGCCAGTTGAAGATAAGGTTAAAATAGAAAAAGAAGTTGTGAAAAATGAAAAACCAGAAGAGCCTAGGCAAAATGAAAAAGTTGAAAATGATATGCCTGATAAGACACAAGAGATTTTTAGACAAGTAAATGAATATTTGCAACAAGAGAGAAATAATTTAAATGATACCAAAAGAGACAACTAAATTGGTGAAATGAGAAAGGAATTTATAAAATTATGATTGATTTTCACTCTCACATAATTCCAGCAATTGACGATGGAGCACGAGAAGTAAAAGAAGCTATTGCAATGCTTGAAGAAGCAAATCGTGCAGGTTTTGATGGAGTTATAGCTACATCACATTATATAGAAAATTATTATGAAGTAAGCCAAGCTGATAGAAAAGCTTGGCTGAATGGGCTTCAATATGGTTTGGAAGAAAAGAAGATTGGGCTTAGCTTATATTTGGGAAGTGAAGTATATTTTTCAGATAAAATTTTAGAATTGATAAAGGAAGAGAAAGCTTCAACAATAAATGGCTCGAGATATGTGCTGTTTGAGTTTCCTTTAAACGCAAAGCCAATAAATATAGAAGAAGTTGTATATGATCTGATTGCCGAGAAATACATTCCGGTTTTAGCACACCCAGAAAGATATACATTTATGCAAGAAGAACCAGATTTAATTTATCAATTAGCAAATCAAGGTGTACTTATGCAGTCAAACTATGGAAGTATTATTGGACAATATGGAAAAAAAGCACAAGTAATAATAGAAAAAATGCTTGAGTGTAATCTAGTTCATTTTTTAGGCTCGGATGCGCACAGGACCAATTCGATATATACAAAAATAAATTTAGCTGTGCGAAAGATAAAAGATATTGTGGGACAAGATGAATTTGATAAAATTTCTCATTTTAATGCGATGAGTGCTGTAAAGAATGAAGAAATTGAAATTGAAAATCTACACCAAATTAAATTAACATTGAAAGATAAAATGAAAATGAGTTTGAAATAGAATTTTATAATGGAAAGGAAAATAACATTGAGAGTTTTAGCAATAGGAGATTTAGTTGGAGAACAGAGTGTAAAAAAATTAAGAGAAGAACTTCCTAAAATAAGAGAAGAAGAGAAGATAGATTTTGTAATAGTTAATGCTGAGAACGTTGCCGGAGGAATGGGAATAACAACAAAATTATTTAACGATTTGAAGGCTTTAAACATTGATGCAATCACTATGGGCAACCATACTTGGGGAAAGAAGGATATTTTTTCATTTATAGATGATGAGAAAATGTTAAGACCCGCAAACTATCCAGAAAATGTACCTGGAAAGGGATATAGAATTTATAAAACCAAGTCTCATAATGTATGTGTGGTAAATTTAATTGGAAGAACAGATATGAATGTATTGTCTGAAAATCCATTCTTAAAAATGCAAGAAATTTTGAAGGAAGTAAAAGGAAGAGCAGACATTATAATACTGGACTTTCATGCGGAAGCTACTGCCGAAAAAATTGCAATGGGCTATTATCTAGATGGCAAAATAACTGCAATGTTTGGAACTCATACACATGTTCAAACAGCAGATGAACAGATATTAGAGAATGGAACTGGTTATATAACTGATATTGGTATGACAGGTCCAATGAAATCTGTTATAGGAATGGATTATAAAGCCTCGATTAAAAGATTTGAAACCACTCTTCCAGAAAAATATAAATTGGCAGACGAAAAGTGCATGCTAAATGGTTGTATTTTTAAAATAAATGAGGAAACATGTCGAGTAAATGAGGTTATTAGAATATCACGAAAATAAATGAAGAAAAATGATAAAAACGGACGATGAAATATGTAAAAAATTACCAAAAAACTATAGACAAAACCTCTTAAATATTATATAAATATAACTGTACTTAGAAACACATAGCAAAATAAAATATTAGGAGGAAAAGAATGGAAGTTTTAAAAATCTCATCAAAATCAAACCCAAATTCAGTTGCAGGAGCAATAGCTGGGTTAGTTAAGGAAGCTAATAAGGCTGAAATGCAAGCAATAGGAGCAGGAGCTCTTAACCAGGCTGTGAAGGCAGTAGCAATAGCAAGAGGGTTTGTAGCACCAGCAGGAGTTGATTTAATATGCATACCAGCATTTGCTGAAGTAGAAGTTGAAGGGGAAGAAAGAACTGGAATTAAGCTTATTGTTGAATCTAGAAAATAGAATCATAAACAATTTTATAAAATGAAATGGGGCATGAAAATGTTCCTTTTTTGTGCTCATTTTGACTATAACTATTGAAAAACAAAAATATTTAATGTATTATAAGCATGGTGCAATTATTAAAGAGACTTAAGTAACACTAGGTAGTAAATTTTTTACAAGAATGGGGTATATAGAAACAAAGCGAGAAAGGAAAATAGGTTTTAATGAAAGTAAGCACAATTTTTAAATATATATTTATAATATTTGTAATTGGAATAATATCTTATTCTGGATACAGAATTTATAATAATAACAATAAAGAAGAATATCAGAATCAAGAGGAAAGTAATGTTGCACAGGAAGAAATTATAAGGGACATACGTTTATCGCTTACAAGCTATGATACTATGAACCCACTAATAACAAACAATAAAGAAATTTTGAATATAGATACATTGATATTTGAGCCATTGTTTTCATTAACATCTGATTATCAATTGAAACCTTGTCTTGCAAAGGAGTGTTCGAAAACGGGAGATAATATTTATGTTGTAAAAGTAAATAACAATATAAATTGGCAAGATGGAACTTCGTTTCTTTCAAAAGACGTTGCTTTCACAATTGATATTTTGAAAAACGGAAACTCAATATACAAATATAATGTACAACATATTTCAACTGTAGAAATAATAGATGCAAGCACGATAAAATTAACGCTAGATGGAAATGTTCCTTTCTTCGAATATAACCTTACATTCCCAATACTATCAAGCAATTATTATTTAGGAGAAAATTTCTATGAAAGTACAAAAATTCCGATTGGAACAGGAAGATACAAGATAACAAACATAAGCACAAACAATGTAACATTAACCAAGAATGAAAACTGGAGAAATCCAGATGTTGAAGATATAAAAATTGATAATATTAAAATAAATTTATATTCATCTATGGGAGAGGCTTTTAACAGTTTTAAAATTGGAAACATAGACTTAATAAATACTTCAAATGCAAATTTTGGAGAACATATTGGAACGATAGGCTTTAATAAAACTGAATATCCTGGACGTGAATTTGACTTCTTGGCCTTAAATTGTACTGATGTAATTTTGCAGGATAAAGCCGTTAGACAAGCATTAAGCTATGCTATAGATAAAGACAATATTGTATCATCTGTTTATAACAATCAAAGAATTATTGCACAATATCCACTTGACTATGGAAACTACTTGAATTGTACAGAAGATGTTAGTTCAGGATATAATGCAGAACAGGCAAAAAAGGTACTTGAAGATGGTGGATGGGAATATAGAAACAATCGATGGAGAAAAGTAATAGATGGAGTTACAAGAACTCTAAGGCTAAAAATATCGGTTAATAAAGATCAAACTGATAGAGTAAATGCAGCAGAACAAATAAAAGAACAATTGTCTGAAATAGGAATTGAAACCACTGTAAGTGTAGTTTCGAGCAGTCAGTATGGAGAACTTATGAATGATAAGGATTATCAAATATTGTACACTGGCGTTTATACTGCATATAGTCCGGACTTAACATATTACTTTGCCACTGGAAATATAGAGAATTATAATAGCGATAAAATGATAGAATTACTAAATAATGCAACTATAATAAAAGATACAAAACAGTTAAAAGAAATCTATCAAAAAATTTATGCACAATATAAAGAAGATGTACCATTTATAGGTATTTGTAGGAACAAAAATATAACAATAACTTCTCAATCTTTATATGGAACTGTAGAGCCAACAAACTATACCACATTTTATGGTGCTGAACTTTGGTACAGAAAATAAAGTCTACATGAGATAAAAAAAAGAGAACAAAAGTTTGAAAAAAAGTATTGACATTTTTTTATAATAGTATATAATATAGAAAAAATAATTACGAACAAGTGTTTTAAAAAGTTAAATAAAATTCACAATATTAGGAGGAAAATTTATGAGTATAGAAAACAATGAAAAGAAAAAAGCACTAGAATCAGCATTAGGTCAAATTGAAAAACAATTTGGTAAAGGATCTGTTATGAAACTTGGAGACTTTACTGCAATGAATGTAGAAGCAATTCCAACAGGAGCATTAAGCTTAGATGTTGCACTTGGAATAGGCGGTATTCCAAAGGGAAGAATTATAGAAATATTTGGACCTGAATCTTCAGGAAAAACAACTCTTGCATTACACGCAATTGCAGAATGTCAAAAAAGAGGTGGAGAAGCAGCTTTCATAGATGCAGAGCATGCTTTAGACCCAGTATATGCTAAACATCTTGGAGTTGATATAGATAATTTAATTGTATCTCAACCAGACACTGGAGAGCAAGCACTTGAGATTGCAGAAGCACTTGTTAGAAGTGGTGCTATAGACATTATAGTTGTAGACTCTGTTGCTGCATTAGTTCCAAAGGCTGAAATAGATGGAGATATGGGAGACGCACATGTTGGTTTACAAGCAAGACTTATGTCACAGGCATTAAGAAAATTAGCAGGTGTTCTAAATAAATCAAATACTGCAATAGTATTTATAAACCAATTAAGAGAAAAAGTAGGAATAATGTTTGGAAATCCAGAAACAACTCCTGGAGGAAGAGCACTAAAATTCTATGCTTCAGTTAGACTTGATATAAGAAAGATAGAAAATCTAAAACAAGATGGTGAAGTATTCGGAAATAGAGTAAGAGTTAAAGTTGTAAAAAATAAGGTCGCACCACCATTCAGAGAGGCTGAATTTGATATAATCTACGGAAAAGGTATATCAAAATCTGGAAACATATTAGATTTAGGAGTAAATCTAGATATAGTAGAAAAGAGTGGTTCTTGGTTTGCTTATGATGGAACAAGAATTGGACAAGGTAGAGAAAATGCAAAGAGATATCTAGAAGAAAATCCTGAAATAATGGCAGACATCGAAAAGAAAGTAAGAGCAAAATTCAACGAGGCTTTTGAAAAGAGCTTAGGTGAAGGTGGAGAAGAAGCAGAGGCTGAAGAAGAACCAGAAGATTTAGATGAAGAATAATAAATATGGAGTTACTATGTATACAATAGAAGAGTATGATAATGCAAAATCAAAAGTTTTAAAATATATCTTATACAAGAAAAGAAGTAAGCAAGAAGTAAAAAACAAATTTTATAATTCTATTGAAGAAGAAATGCTAAATAACATAATAGATGAATTAGAAGAAAATGGCTATATAGATGACTTTAATTATGTTGAGAGAGCTGTAAATGAATACATAGCCCTGAATAATCTTTCTTTGAAGGAAGTACGATATAAGTTGATGGCAAAAGGAATCAACTCTGGCTTAATTGATGAATACTTTTCAAAATATCAAGAAAGAATGCAAGAGTATGAAGTATACTCTGCTAGAAATCTCATAATCAAAAAAGAAAAACAGATGGACGAAAATACACTTATGCAATTCTTATTGAAAAAAGGATATAAATCCGATAATATAAGACAAGCCATAGAAAGAATTTAGGAGAGAAAAATGCAAAATATAATATCACTTGAAACGAATAAGTATGCAATAAAACTTGAAAACTTTGAAGGACCATTGGATTTATTGTGCCATTTAATAGATAAAAATAAAATGAATATTAACGATATTTCACTTAGCACAATAACTGACCAGTATATAGAATATATAAATAAAATGGAAGAAATGAACCTTGAAGTTACAAGTGAGTTCTTAATAATGGCTTCTACTCTTATTTATCTGAAATCAAAGAGCCTATTGCCAAAAGAAGTAGATGATGAAGAAGAAATATCTGAAGAAGAATTATTAAGAAGAATTATAGAATACAAAAAATATAAGGAAATAACAAAAAAATTAAGACAAATGTATAATGAAAACAGTGTTAGATTTTATAAATTGCCTGACACAATAAAACTTCCAAAACAGAAGCTAGAGGAAAAATACGAAAAACAAGCAATAGTAAGTGCTTATGAAAATGTTGTTAGAATAAACAACGAAAAGGTAAATCAAAATGCACAGAATATAGAAAAAATAGCAATTACAGATAAATACACGGTTGCAAGTAAAGTAAAAGATATACTAAAAGAACTTGTGAAAAAACCTAAATTTGTATTCAATCATTTATTCTCTTTAAAAAGATGTGAGAAGGAAGAAGTTGTAACAGCTTTTTCTGGTTTACTTGAATTATCAAGACGAAATAAAGTGCTAACAAATCAAGAAGAATTATTTGGAGATATTTCAGTCGAAAAAAATAATGATAAAATTGCTTAAAATAGAAAAAAGTGGAAAAACTAATATCAGAACTAACTTATATGCAAGAATAAGGCATAAGAAGGAATGAAGAATGATATTAGTTTTTAATATTTTTAAATTTATTGGGATATTTATGGCTGTAATTATAGGAATGATTACAGTATTTATGATGTTGATTATTATTTCAAAAATTGAAGTGAATATAAAGAAATTTCATATATCCAAGAATGTTAATAATAATATCAATAATAATGGTAATAATAATTGGAAGAATAGAAGAACTTTTCTTAAAATTTCTCTAAAGATTGGAAACTTTCAATGGTTATGTATTAATCTAGATAAAAGTAAATTAGCAAAAATACAGGAAAAGTTAAAAGAACAAGAAGAAAAAAATAAGCAAATTAAAGAAAAGGTAAATAGAGAAATAAAAAATGATTTGAAACTTATAATAAAAAATAAGAAACTGAGAAAAGAACTGAAAGACATAAAGCCTCAATTAAAACGATTTAAAGCCAATATTCAAATAAGCACAAAAGATTATATTATAACATCATATTTAGTTGCAATTATAAGTATTGTAATATCAAACATTGTTCCCCATTTAGTAAATGAAAAACAAAAGAGGGAAACCAAAGAAATAATAAAAAATATAAATTATAAAATAAATCCAATATATATAAATCAAAATTATTATGATATTAGACTTTCGATGATTATAGATGTGAGTATCTTTAAAATTCTAAAATTTTTAATTGCTTTAGTAAAAATATCTAGAAAAATAAGTAAAACTGTATAAACTAACAAGAATTGGTACATATTATTAAAAATTAATATGAAAGAAGTGATTATATGGGAGAGCATCCAATAGAAAGTTTAATGAATACTGCAATGAACAGTATAAAAGATATGATTGATGTAAACACAATTATAGGTGAACCAATTCAAGCCTCAAATAATACGGTAATTATACCAATCTCAAAAGTTGGATTTGGATTCGCAGCAGGTGGAAGCGAATTTAGAGGAGAGACTTTGGATGAATACACTAAGAGAGACAAGGAAGAACAAGTTCAGTATAGGCTACCTTTTGGTGGAGGAAGTGGAGCAGGAGTTAGCATATCTCCAGTTGCATTTTTAGTGGTACAACCAAACAATGTAAAATTATTGCCAGTAGATCATACTTCAAGCCTGGATAGGCTTCTAGACTATGTGCCAGACATACTCGAAAAATTGAATACTACTTTAAATAAACAATTACAAAATAAGAGAGATGACAAGATACAGGACGATAGAAGAAAAGAAAAGGAAAGACAGGAACAAAGGGAAGATCGAAAGCAAGCAATGCAATCTATGCAGGCCCCAATATCAGCACAAACATCAACACAAACGCAGAATCAACAGGTAAAACCAAGAAAGAGTATAAAATATCACAAACCAGAAGATTTATATGAATTTGAATATGATGAAACAGATGATGATGAAAACGGAATTGATTAGGTTAAAATTGGGGACGGAGAAAAAATTTTCTCCGTTCCCGAATTGTCCGAATTGTCCGAAATGTACCTATTGCAAAAATGAGAATTTTGTAATAAAATGTAGTAACATGAGAGATGGAAAGGAAAGAAAATAAGTGAATATAGATTTCAGAGAGCAAAACGAATACATAGAAAAACTTAGAAAAATAAATGAAGGAAAGGATCTAAAATATGCAGTTCTTACAATGGGGTGTCAATTAAATGAAAATGATTCTGAAAGAATTTCTGGAATGGCAGAAGAGATAGGGTATAGCAGAACTTCAGATTTATCTGAAGCTAATTTAATTGTTTTCAATACATGTTGTGTAAGAGAAAATGCAGAAGATAGGCTGTTTGGAAAATTGGGAGAAGTTAAGAAATATAAGGAGAAGAACCATGCTGTTATTGCTATTGGTGGTTGCATGATGCAAGAAAAACACATAGTTGATAAGTTAAAGCAAAGTTATCCTTATGTTGATATTGTGTTTGGAACACATACACTTCATAAATTTGTGCAAGATTTATACGAAGCAATAGTAAACAATGAAAGAATAGAAGATATACTTGATATTGACGGAGATGTGATTGAGGGAATACCAGTAAGAAGAGATGATAAATATAAGGCATCTGTGTTAATAATGAATGGGTGCAATAATTTCTGTACATATTGTATAGTTCCTTATGTAAGAGGAAGAGAAAGAAGTAGAAGAGCAGAAGAAATTGTTGCAGAAGTGAAATGCCTTGCAAAAGAAGGATATAAGGAAATAACATTACTTGGACAAAATGTAAATTCTTATATGAGAGTTGAAAGAGAAAAAGGTGAAGATGTTGGACCAATAAATTCTTTTGCAAAACTTTTAGAAGAGATTGAAAAAATAGATGGAATAGAGAGAATTAGATTTGTTTCACCACATCCAAAGGATTTCACAGATGATGTAATTGATGTTATTGCAAAGTCTAAAAAAATATGTAAAATTATTCATTTACCACTTCAATCAGGTTCTACAAATATCTTAAAAAAGATGAATAGAAAATATACAAAGGAACAGTATTTAGAATTAGTTAAAAAAATAAGAGATAGAATTCCAGGTGTAGTATTTTCAACTGATATAATTGTTGGATTCCCTGAAGAAAAAGAAGAGGATTTTGAAGATACTCTAGATGTAGTCGATAAGGTAAAATTTGAGCAAGTGTTTATGTTTATTTATTCAAGAAGAGTTGGAACTCCAGCCGATAAAATGGAAAATCAAGTTCCAGAAGAAGTAAAACATGAAAGATTTAATCGTCTAAAGGTACTTGCTGAAGGACAAATCGAAGGCAACAATCAAAAATACATAAATACAATTCAAAATGTTCTTGTAGAAGGAAAAAGCAAGACAAACGAAAATATGCTTACAGGAAGAACAGAAACAAATAAGGTTGTAAACTTTGAAGGAACAGAAGATATGATTGGTAGGATTGTAAACATAGAAATTACGTCTCAACATATCTGGTACCTAAAGGGAAAGGTGCAAGACTAAGAACTGAAAATAAAAACGAGCAAAATTTAACCAAACTAAGCAAAGATTAAGTAAAAATAGATACTAAGATCAGTAAGCAACAAAACAGAAAAAATGATATGCATTAATGAAAGGAAGTAAATAAAAACATGGCAGAATATTCACCAATGATGCAACACTATCTTGCAACAAAAGAAAAATACAAAGATTGCATTTTATTTTACAGATTAGGAGACTTCTATGAAATGTTCTTTGATGATGCAGTAAATGTATCGCAGGAACTAGAACTTACTCTAACAGGAAAAGACTGTGGACAAGAGCAAAGGGCTCCAATGTGCGGAATACCATATCACGCAGCAGAAAGTTACATAGCAAAACTTGTACAGAATGGACACAAAGTTGCAATATGTGAACAGTTAGAAGATCCTAAGCTTGCTAAAGGAATTGTAAAAAGAGATGTTATAAGAGTTGTAACACCTGGAACTGTAACAGAATCGAATTTACTAGAAGAAAAGAAAAATAATTTCATAATGTCTATTTTTAAGAAGGGAATATTCTTTGGAATTGCAATATGCGATATTTCTACAGGAGATTTTTATGCATCTGAAATAAAAGAAGAAAACAATTTTGAAAGACTATTAGATGAGATTTCAAGATATTCTCCATCGGAAATAATTGCAAATGAAATGCTAACAGGTTGTGAAGAAGAAATTTCAAAAATCAAAGAAAGATTTGATGTTTACATATCAGAAGAACCTGAAGAAAAATTTAGTGAAGATACAGAAAACATATATGAGCAATATGCTCTTTCTGATGACAAGGGAAACATCGTAAAAGACTTAGAAAAAAGACTTTTCGCTGTATCTGCAATTAATGGACTAATAAAATATATCGAAGATACTCAAAAAACAAAACTTGAACATATAAATCGAATTACTATTTATACAATTACAAAATATATGTCTTTAGATATAAATGCAAGAAGAAACCTTGAATTAACAGAAAAAATGAGAGATAAATCTAAAAAGGGAACTCTTTTATGGGTGCTTGATAAAACTTCTACTTCAATGGGCGGAAGACTTTTAAGACGTTGGATTTCAGACCCATTAATCGATGAAAATGAAATAAATGAAAGATTAGAAGCTGTTGAAGAATTGAAGGAAAATATTATTTTAAGAGGAGAGCTTTTAGATAAATTAAAAGGCGTTTACGACATGGAAAGACTTGCTGGAAAGATAGCTTATGGAAATGTAAATGCAAGAGAATTGAATTCTTTGAAGGCATCTAGCAGTAAACTTCCAGAAATAAAAAGCATGATTAAAAATTCTAAATCTAAAATGCTTAGAAATTTGTATGAAGAATTAGATAGCCTAGAAGATATATATGAATTAATAGACAAGGCAATAGTAGATGATCCACCAATACTTGTAACTGAAGGTGGAGTAATAAAAATGGGATATAATACTGAAATTGATGAACTAAAAACAGCAATGACACAAGGCAAAACTTGGCTTGTCCAATTGGAAGCTAGAGAAAAAGAAGAAACTGGAATCAAAGGACTAAAGGTTGGTTACAATAAGGTATTTGGATATTATCTTGAAGTTACAAAATCGAATCTAGCATTAGTACCAGATAGATATATAAGAAAGCAAACTTTAACTGGTGGAGAAAGATACATAACAGAAGAACTAAAAGAATTGGAGAGCAAGGTTCTTGGAGCCGAAGAAAAAGTTGTAGGACTTGAATATCAGGCTTTCGTACAAATAAGAGAACAAATAAAATCACAAATTCAAAGGGTTCAGAAGTCGGCTTTAGCAATTTCAAAACTTGATGTACTGTGCTCTTTTGCGCAAGTTGCAGAAGATTTGAATTACTGCAAGCCAGAAGTTGATAGAAGCGGAATTATAGACATAAAAGAAGGCAGACATCCAGTAATAGAAAAAATGTTGCCCGCAGGTAGCTTCGTAGCAAACGATACATATATGGACAAAGAATCAAATAGGCTATCAATAATAACTGGACCTAACATGGCAGGAAAGTCTACATACATGAGGCAAGTAGCACTTATTACATTAATGGCTCAAATAGGTAGTTTTGTTCCAGCAACATCTGCACATATTGGAGTTGTAGATAAAATCTTCACAAGAGTTGGAGCATCAGACGATTTAAGTATGGGACAAAGTACATTCATGGTTGAAATGATGGAGGTTGCAAACATATTGAAGGAAGCAACTTCAAACAGCTTGGTAGTACTAGATGAAATAGGAAGAGGAACATCAACTTATGATGGACTTTCGATTGCGTGGGCTGTTGCAGAATATATAGAAGACAAGGAAAAATGTGGTGCGAAGACATTATTTGCAACTCACTACCATGAATTAACAGGTCTTGAGAATACTTTAGAAGGAGTTAAGAATTACTCTATTGCTGTAAAAGAAAAAGGAGAGGACATAATCTTCTTAAGAAAAATAGTCGAAGGTGGAACAGATGAAAGTTATGGTGTTCATGTTGCAAGACTGGCAGGAGTTCCTAAAGTGGTAACACAAAGGGCAAACGAAATATTAAAGCAAATTGAAAGAAAAAATGTACTAACTAATAAGACCGTTGAAAAAGAAAATAAAAAACAAGTGTCAGGACAATTAGACATGTTTAATTTCAAACTTGCAGAAATTGCACATGAGCTTGATAAAGTAAACATAAATGAATTAACACCAATAGATGCATTAAATACTTTAGTAAAAATCAAGGAAGAAATGAAAGGATAATGCAATGAAAAATTAGCAGGAAAAGGTGAGAAAATTATTTGAAAAAATAATTAAAAAAATGCCAACATTTTCTTGCTATTTTTCTTTTTGTAGTGTAAAATGTTATAAGTATAATATTTTGAAAAAATTAGCACAAAATATATTAAAGAAAGGGATTGTTATATGAAGAAGGTAATCGCAGTTTTATCTACACTATTTTGTCTATTTTTTATTGGTGGCACAATTGCAATAAAACCTGTGTCTGCTACAAGTTATGTAACAACTTCAGCAGAATCACAAGTTGAACAGGTACAAGAAAATACTGTATCAGGAAAATTAATAAAAATAAAAGACAAAGAATTAAAAACAATTGATGAATATAAAGAAGCTTATGGTTCAGATTCTTACGGACTTACAGCTTACTTATTAAACCAAATTAGAATTTATAGTATTCCATTTGGTTTTGTGGCAATAATAGTAGCTGCAATATATCAATATGTAATAGGAATCAGAAAACTAGACGTTAGAGATAAAGGATTTGCCTTAATGATTGCAAGTGTAACTTTAGTAGTAATATGTCAAGTATTGCCATTGGTATTTGCAATAGTTGTAAAAGGTTGGAGGGGTTAAACAAATGAAGGTTTTGTTCGCAGTAAATAATGAAAAAATTTCAGATGCAATAATAAAGATGTATCAATCTATGTATAAGGAAATAATTTCATGGAAAAATGTATATTTTTTCAACGCGATAATAAAGGAACTACAAAGAGACAAGTCTTATGATAGAATAGTTATCGGAGAGGATTTAGAGCCTTATGCCAACAATAACTATGAAGTTATAGATAATTTTATATTTGATAAATTAGACGCCATTTCTGATGAGGCTTCAAACAGCAGAGAGGGCGATATTCCTATTATTCTAATTGCAACAGATAGAAGAGAAAGAGGAGAATCAATCCTTGTAAAACTATTTGGAATTGGAATTTATAATGTCCTTCTAGGACAAGATAGAAAAGTTGAGAAAGTATGTGAGCTAATAAAACAGCCACGTACAAAAAAAGAAGCAAAAGTTTATTATAAAATTGAATCAGATGATGTCGAATATCAAGCTGTTGATCCAGACAGTGTTAGCGAAACAGAAATACAAAATATAATAAAACACTATAAAAAACTCGGAAGAGATGAAGATAAATATGTAGACAGTTTCAATGATATTGCTGAACAATATACAGATGCTCAACTTAAATTAATTACGAAATTTTTACCTTTAAATGTTAGAGCTGTGCTTGAAGAGCGTTCTCCTAAATATCAACAAGTTATGATTGGCAGTGTAAAAGGAAAAATTGCAAACAATCAAGCTCAACAAGGAAAAGGATTCTCTACTAAGGATTTAGATGGTGGAAGAACAGAAAAAATTGATTTGATAGATAGAGAACTTAGAAAATCTAAGCTTACAAAGCCTGTAGTAATTCCATCAGCAATTAATACTCAGAATGTAAAAAAGGTGTACACAACACCTGTAAAAGAGGAACCAAGCACATCTGAGAATAATACAACACAGAATGAAGAATTTAATCAACATCATGAAACTCAAAGAAATGAAGAACCAAGTTTTAGACTTCCAGAGTATGAGGTTCCAAAATATGATATACCTGAATATGACTCTTCTACTGTGCAAACATCAGAAAATGTTGAAAATGAAAACATGATAAACAGACCTGATATTGCAACAAAATTAGACGACTTAGAAAACATGGGAAGCCAACCAGCAGAAAAGAAAAAAGGAAGAGGAAGACCAAGAAAACAACCTGAACAAGATGAAAACGAGATTCTAGAAGTAGAGATGCCAAAGAGAGGAAGAGGAAGACCAAAGAAGAATGTTGAATCAGAAATTCAGATTGGACAAAATGATGAAACTGTAAATAATGTTAAATCAAATAATATTTCTAGTCAAGACTCTTCAATAGACTTATTTGGATTAGCTGAGGATGAAAAAACCAGTTCAAATAATACACAAGCAAGTATAAACAATGAAAGCAGTGCTGTTTTACCGGGACTTGATGATTTTGCAACAGAAACAGAATCAAAACAATCTATGCCGAGAATTGAAAATGATAATAATTCTTATGGCCCAACTAACAATTATGGACAAACAAGCGGAAGCGTATATGGTCAAGAAAATTTATACAATAATCAACAATCAAATCAAGATATATATCCTTCACAAAATTACTCAAATCAAAACAGTAATCAATTAAAAGAAGTATATCCTGAATATGATGATTCAAGATTAGGAATGTTATTAACAGGAGATAAGAAAATAGTTTCATTTGTTGGAACATCAAAAAATGGAACATCATTCTTAGTAAACAATGTTGCAGCATATTTATCAAATAAAGGAATAAATACAGCAATCTTAGACTTAACTCAGAATAAAAATTCATATTATATATACACTGCAAATGAAGATGTTCTTAGAAACAAAGCATTCAGATGCATGGAAAGCCTAAGAATGGGCTCTATAGAAGACGGCATAAGAGTTAATAGAAATCTCTCTGTATACACAACATTACCTGGAGAAAATCAAAGTATAGATGATTATGGCAACATACTAGAGACACTTGCAAGGAATCATACAGTTGTATTACTAGATTGTGATTTTGAAACAAATATAAATTACTTCAAAGAATCACAGGAAATATATCTAGTTCAAACTTATGATATTCTTACAATTCAACCATTAACGGCATTCTTAAATGAATTAAAATATAAAAATATACTTGATCCAAACAAATTAAGAATAGTAATAAATAAGAAATTGCCATTAAGAAAATTAACAGACAAGATGATTGTTGGTGGTATATCATGCTACAATGATCCAGCATCAACATATATAAATACTTTGTTTAATAAAGATACAATAAGATTTACTACAGTACCTTTTGAGGATGCAACTTATGCAAGATATCTTGAAAGACTTGTAGATTGTGAAATTTCTTTAAATGGATATTCAAAAATGTTCTTAGAAGCATTAAAGAAACTTGCTGATATGGTATATCCATTAATAGCCGGAGGAAAATCAAAGTATAATGAGGCACCAAACTATAATGATTACAGTAAGAAAAATAAACCTGTAAATGGTGCATTCAATAGTAACATGAATGAAACATTAAACAAGATGAGAAATAATTTTTAGAAAAATAGAAAGAGGTGACATCCCTTGCCATTTGCAATAATAATAGGACTAGTGGTAATAATAATAGTATTAATTGTATATAACATGTCAATCCACAAAAAGGTAGATGCATTTAAAAACATAAACCAGCAAATAACAAGTTTAAATGTATTACAGGATTTTATGAACACAATTAGTGAAACATCTAATGCAGATGAAAAATTAAAGAAAATAAATGATATTTTAATTGAAAAATACAATATAAAATATTCAACAATAGTTGTCTACAATGGAGCAGAATATATTATAAAAGCCTCAAATGTTGCTGAAAAGCATTGGGATGTCTTGAAAGCTTTACAATCAGAACCAGTATTTAAAGATAGTATAGAAACAGGAATTCCTAAATATATAACAGTAGATAAAGAGGGTGAAAAACTGCCATACCAGAAGATGGAGTTTGGAAGAGCGAAAGCAGCAATGTTCTTCCCTCTTTATATAGACAATGTTTACATTGGATATTGGATTATAGAAGGAAGCACACCACACGAATTTGACAATGTAGATGCTACAATATTAGAGGTTGTAAAAAATAACATAATTGCAGTATTAAAAACAGTACAAAATCAATCAACAATAGAAAGAATTGTAAAAGACGACGAATATTCAGAATTAAAAACTGCAGAATATTTATATGCAGATGGAAAAAAGGTTATAGATAAATATACTACGTCAACTGTATGTTTATTCAAGATTACAAATCTTGTTCAAATAAATGAAACAGTAAGTAGAAAAACTGGAGACAGAGTAATAAACACAGTATGTAATACAATAAAACAAGATTTATCATCGGAATATTTATTTGTACGTTATATGGGACCAAAATTCGCAATAGTTTTCTCTGGAGTTGAAATGCAGGCTGTTGAAGAATTTATGAAAACAGTGAAAACAAAAGTTGAAAGCTTAAAAATTGAATCTGCATCAGACTACCATGGAGATGAACCAATAGAAGTATCTCCTAAAATAAATATAGCATTAGCTACATATTATAAAGGAACAGCTTTAGTTGGAGTAAACAAAAAGCTGGAAGAATACTTAGATTTGGCAGATCCAGAAGAAAACAATATAAATTACCTATAGAGGATAATATATTAGTTCAAAAAAGAAAGGAATGTGAGTGAAATGGTTACAGACGAAACAGTCAGCTTTAGCGTTGAAAAAGAAAAAAACGCAAGAACAAAAGAAATACTAAAACAAGTATATGAAGCACTAACAGAAAAAGGATACAATCCTATAAACCAAATAGTAGGATATATTCTCTCTGGAGATCCAACATATATAACAAGTCATAACAATGCAAGAAATCTAATAAGACAAGTTGAAAGAGATGAGTTATTAGAGGAAATGGTAAAAACTTATATAGGATTGGAAAAATAGATGAGAACATTAGGAATAGATTATGGGGATGCAAGAGTTGGACTAGCTATAACAGATCCACTAGGAATAACTGCTCAAGGACTTGAAACCATACATCATGATGGAAATGATAAGGTAGTCTTAAAAAGGCTAGAAGAAATAGTAAACGCCTATGAAATAGATACATTTGCTATAGGAATGCCATATAACATGGATGGAACAAAGAGTGAGAGAGCGGAAATAACAGAAAAATTTATCCACAAACTAAACTGTAAATTCAACAAAATAAGAATAGTGCCAATAGACGAAAGGCTAACAACAGTTGAAGCTCATAAAACAATGAATTTCTTAAATGTAAATAAACATAAAAAAAGAAATATAGTGGATACAATAGCCGCGATATACATACTAGAATCTTATATGAAATTAAACGAAAATGCAAAATAGAACTGATAAAACAGTTTTATACAACTTAAAAATTTAAATATATTTGAATTTGAAATTTAATAAAAGAATATATAGAATAAAATAAAAATAAAATATCAAAAATAATATAGAAGCTAGTATTAAAAAAGACTTTATTATTAAAAATAAATAAAAATTTGAAAGGAGATCCAAAATGGATAATAAAAACGATAATTTAAATGAAGAGTTAGAGGACAACATCATAATATTAAATGACGAGGACGGAAAGGAAACAAAATTTGAATTCTTAGATTTAATAAACTATGATGATGAACAATATGTTGTATTACTTCCAACAGAGGAAGAAAGTGACGAACCAGGAGAAGTAGTAATACTTAGAGTTGAAGACACCGACCAAGATAGCGATGAAGAATCTTATGTAAGTGTAGAAGACGAAGAAGTACTAAACAAAGTATTTGAAATATTTAAAGACAAATTCAAAGATGAATTTGATTTTGTAGACTAGTAGAATTTTAAGGCGGAAGAAAAATCAAATTTTCTTTCGCCTAATAAAATATAAAAAATGCTAAGGAGAAAACATGGATAGATATAAAAATGAAAAAGGTATAACATTAGTTGCTCTTGCTATAACAATAATTGTAATGACAATATTAGTTGGAATAACTGTTGGAACAATGTACGGAAAAGATGGACTTATAACAACTGCAAAAGAAGTAAAGGAAAATCAAGAACGTGCGCAAGAAGCAGCACAAGAAATTATTGATGCTCAGAAACAGGAAATCAGAACAACAGAAGATGGTACTAAAATAGTCGAAGACAAAGATGCTCCAACTATTAATTCATTTGACATAGAAACTGAAGGAGATGACACTATAAAGCTAAACGTCAATGTTACAGAGAATAATTCAGGAATAGACACAATTCAGTATAGTTCTGACGGAGGAAAAAATTATGTAACAGATGTAGCTGATAGTGGAGCAAAAAAATACACATTCAGAAATATGAATAGTACTGTAAAATACGCAATGAAGGTAAAAGTAACAGACAAAGCAGGCAATGTTTCTACGGCAGAAAAAGAAATAAGAATATCTAAAATTGAACAAGGAGATACTGTAGACTATACCCCAGTTCCAAGAGCCTGTGTGGTAGAGGCAAGATATAGTGGATATTCATCAGACCAAACAATTACGGAAGATGTAAATGTTACTTGGAAAATATTGAAATTGGATGATGAAAACAATGAAGTACAATTAACAACAACTGAACCTGTAACCAACAGTTCTTTTTATCTATATGGATTTAAGGGATATAATAATGCAATATACTATATGAATTATGTATGCTCACAACTTTATAGTAATGAAGAGGTTGGAGCAACTGCAAGATGCTTGAATATGGAAGATATAGAAGAAGGATTTAATGATGAAGGAAAAAGAGTGAAAGCGAGTGATACCACTGGCTGGGGAAATTATGGAAAACAATATACATTAGAATACAATTCATCTTATGGAGACTTCTACACACCAACTTTATATTGGGAAGAGCAAGGAGCTGGATGGCAAACATCAGGAACAACAAGAAGTCAGCAACACAAAAGTTCACCTACAACATCAAGCTACAACAGAAACCATGGATTTAAAGGCTGCTTATTAACATACAAAATGAGTTATGCAAAAAAATATTATAAAGATGAAAATGTTTACGATGTATTATTTGGAACATCAGCAAGTTATCAGCTAGCAACACATCAAGTATACTGTGATCCAGCATGGGCAACATGGGGATTATATACCATAAAAAATGGTGGAATGGGAGAGTATGATTGTACATTAGCAAACGATTTAGGAGGCCAGAGCCAATGCAAAATTACTTTTAGACCTGTTATAACAATACCACTTGACAAAATTTCTAAATTTAAAATAACATATTAGGAGGATGAAATATGCAAAAATTTAGCACATGGATGATAGTATGCTTAGATGTTATGTTTTGGCTATTTAGAATCGTAGCAACATATACAGAAGCAATGGGAATAGAATTTATGATAAAACCAATGAACATGGAAACAGAAATATTTCTTATATTTATATGCTTATTAGCATTTATATTAATTGTAAAAAGAAAACTAACAGGAGTAATTATTTACATTATAGGATACTTTGGATATTTTGGAGTAGCACTCATAAAATATATAGAGCAAATGAACACTGTTGGTGGAATGATAGACGACTATGTAAATGTATTTATGTGCATAGTTGGAATTGCACTACCACTATTTACACTATTTGATTGGTTGTTAGATAAAAACAAACAATTACATCCAAGAGATAAAAAAACAGACTGGTTCTACAGAAATCAAAAGTATGATATGCAAAAAGATGAAAGAGCAGATAAAAACAACTATAGAACAATGTAATAATTGATATATAATTCGTACAAAGCAAGTGATTGGTTGAAAATCACTTGCTTTTATGGTAAAATAAAGAAGCTAGATAATAAGAAAATTCAAATTTGATTTATACACTATGTTTATTATTGAAAATAGAACATAAAGTTAATTCAGAAATGCAACAAATAAAAAAATGGAGGTGGTAAACTATGAATATGTATCAAAAAAGAAAAGCAAGAGCCGAAAACAAAAAAAGTAATAACCAGGAAAGTGCTTCAAAGGTCGGAATCAACTGGTACCATGGGCACTTGGCTCAGACACAGGAGGATCAATACGTGAACCAGCAGCATTTTGTGGAGTAGTAGGATTAAAACCAACTTATGGATTGGTTTCAAGATATGTATTAGTTGCATTTGCATCATCACTAGATCAAATTGGACCCATCACAAAAGATGTACGAGATTCAGCAATGTTATTAAATATAATAACAGGACATGATGAAAAAGACTTTACAAATCTAAAAGAATTATACATAAAGTCAAGAACAGAAGCTTTCGGAGAAGAAGTAAAGAGAAGAATAATTCTTGGAACTTATGTATTATCATCAGGATATTATGATACATATTATAAAAAAGCACAAAAAGTTCGTACATTCGTAAAAAAGCAATTTGATGAAAACTTTAAAAAATATTATGTATTATTAACTCCAGTAGCACCAACAACAGCATTTGAGATTGGATCAAAATCAAATAATCCAATTGAAATGTATCTAGCAGATATCTGTACAGTTTCAATAAACATCGCAAGTGTACCTGCAATCTCGATACCTTGCGGAGTAGATAAAAATGGAATGCCAGTAGGAATGCAATTAATAGGAGATAGATTCAGTGAAGCTAAACTACTAAATGCAGCTTACACATTTGAACAGAAAATACAATTTAAACAAAATCATAAACCAGAATTCAAAAAATAAAATGATTGGAGATAAAGATGAAAAAATCTGTAAAAATCATTGTGATTTGTCTTATAATTGTAGCTATATTTATAGCTATTGATATAATTAATAATAAAGTTGAACAAAATAATATAAACAATAATATAATAGATGAAACTACAAATAATATAAATGAGAATTATATAAGTAATGTAGTAAATAAAAATAATAAAGTAACTGATAACAGTTCAATAATTGAATGCAAAGAAAAAGTCAAGCAAATAATGAGCAAAATGACTTTAGAAGAAAAAGTTGGACAAATGTTTTTAGCAAGATATCCATCTTCAGGAGTAACAAATGAGATTGAAGATGGAAAACCCGGTGGCTATATTTTATTTGGAAGAGATTTTGATAATAAGACCAAAAGCAAAATAATTTCTGAGCTTGAAAACAATCAAAAAGCAAGCAAAATAAAAATGATATTAGGAGTAGATGAAGAAGGAGGAACAGTTGTAAGAGTAAGTTCCCATAAAGCATTTAGAAGCTCTAAGTTTTTATCACCACAGGAAATTTATAATAAAGGTGGAATAGATGCAGTATTGCAAGACTCAGAAGAAAAATCAGGATTGCTAAAAAGTCTTGGAATTAATATGAATTTAGCACCAGTTGCAGATATTACATCAAATACCAATGCATTCATTTATAAAAGAACTTTAGGACAAGATGTTCAAACAACAGCAAATTACATTGCAGAAATTGTAAAAAATATGAAACAGTCAAATATAATATCAGTACTTAAACACTTTCCTGGATATGGAGATAATGTTGATACACATACAGGAATAGCAATAGACGAAAGAACAATGGAAGAATTTGAACAAACAGATTTTATACCTTTTCAAAGTGGAATACAAAATGGAACTCCATGTATACTAGTAAATCATAATATAGTAAAATGCATGGATAGTACAATGCCAGCATCATTATCAAAAAATGTACATGAAATTTTAAGAAATAAATTAAACTTTACAGGAGTAGTTATTACAGATGACTTAGCAATGGATGCTGTAAAAAAATATGCAGAAAATAATGAAACAGCTGTGCAAGCTGTATTAGCAGGAAATGACATGATAATATCATCAGACTTTTTAGCACAAAAGCAAGAAGTTTTAGATGAAATAAATGCGGGAAAAATAGATATAGAATTGATAGATAATGCAGTAGAAAGAATACTATCAATGAAATATGCTTATGGAATAATAAGTGATTAATAATAGGAGGAAAAATAATGGCAAACCAGGATTATGAAGAGATAATTGGACTAGAAACATGCGGAATTATCAACAAAAACAAAGATATTTTGCTCATGTCCAACAGAATTTGGTGCTGATCCAAATACACATGTCAATACAAAGGGCAATTGAATATGAAAAAGAAATCGAACCAGAACAGATTCCATTTACAGCAGAACAATTAGCAGAATTAGTAGAACTAATTGATGCAGGAACAATAAGTTCAAGCATAGGCAAAAAAGTAATACCAAATTGCAATTAGAAAATGCAAAAGTAGAAAGTCAAAAAGAGTTTCCTCAAGAACAAGAACTAAAAGATAAGCAGAGAAAACTTGATAGTATAAATGCAGAATTAAAAATTAATGATGATGACCATGAAATTTTAGGAGATGAACGAGAAGAATTAATAAGAAATTTAGATTCTGAAGAATTAAAAATAAAAAGCAATGAAGAATGGATAAGAAAATTTGAAAAGAATATGCATATTGATAAATTAGATAATATTATTATAAATGAATTAATAGAAGATATACAAGTTCATGATAATGGTAATATAAACATAATATTTAAATATCAAGATGAATTTATTGAAGCAATTGACTTTATAAAAAGAGAAAAATATAATATAATGTTAAAGAATGTTGTATAAATTAAGCAAAGGAGTGAATAAATTGGCTAATAAAAAAGATATAAATGAAAATATAAATGAGTCAGATAAGGTGTTTAGAAAAGTCGTACTATCATGGTTTCCAGGCCACATGGCTAAGACTATGAAACAAATAGAACAAGATTTAAAATTAGTAGATATTGTAATAGAACTACTTGATGCTAGGATTCCACTATCAAGCCAGAATCCAAATGTTCAAAAATTAATTGCAAATAAAAAGAAAATTATAGTATTGAATAAAAGTGATTTAGCAAACGAAAAGGAAAATTCAAGATGGATAAGTTATTTTGCAAATAAAAATATTCCTGCTATATTGTTTAACTCAACAAGCCAAGATGATATTTCCAAGGTTATAAACAAAATAAATGAGGTTATGGAAGGAGAGAGAAAAAGGCAAGAACAGAAGGGCAGAAATTATAAAATTGCAAGAGTAATGGTGCTTGGAATACCTAATGTAGGTAAATCTTCTTTTATAAATAAAATTTCAAATAAAACAGCTATGCAGGTTGGAAATAAACCAGGAGTTACAAAACAAAAGCAGTGGATTAGACTTGCTAACAATATTGAACTACTAGATACACCTGGTGTGCTATGGCCAAAGCTTGGCAGTGACGAAGTTTCGTTAAACTTAGCATATACAGGAACAATAAAGAGTGAAGTTATAGATGAAACTGAAGTTGCATACAATCTGACTAAGTTTTTATTAGAAAATTACAGAGAAAATGTAACTGAACGCTACAAATTAAATCAAGAAGATGTTGAAGAAATACTTGCAAATGATGAACTTGAAGAAAATGAAAAAGTAGTTGAGGTAATGAACTACATTGGAAGAGTTCGTGGAGCAGTTCAAAGAGGCAATACAATAGATTTAGATAAAACAGCAAGAATAATATTAACTGATTTTAGAAGCGGAAATTTGGGCAGAATAACATTAGAAATTGCAAAATAAATTAGAAAGAATGGAAAATTAAATGGAGAATAATCTTATAGAAAGAAAAAAAGATGCAGATGAAGTAAATACAATGTCGCCTCTAACATGGGCTTATATTGGAGATTGCGTTTTTGAAATGTATGTAAGAATGCATTTTATAAACACCACTAGGCTAAAGCCACATGCAATGCATATTGAGACAATAAAGCATGTAAAGGCTGAAGCTCAAGCAAATCTTTTAAAACAAATTGATGAAAAACTTTCTGAGGAAGAAAAGGAAATTGTTAGAAGAGGCAGAAATGCACAAAACCATCATATTCCGAAAAATGCAACATTAGATGATTATAGCCATGCAACAGCTTATGAGGCTTTAATTGGATATTTATATTTAACTAAACAAGATGAAAGATTGAAAGAAATACTAGAAATGTGCAAATTTTAACATTTCTAGTGACTAATTCAAAAAATTGTGATATAATAGATGAAAATTGGGAAAGAAGGTAATTTTATTATGATGACGAAACCAAGCGTAGCTGAATTACTAGAGAAGGTTGATAACAGATATTTATTGGTAATTGCAACTGCAAAAAGAGCAAGACAAATTGCAACAGGTTCAGAAGTATTAGTAAAAACTGACGATGTTGCACCAGATTCTATTGCAGCAGATGAAATTGAAGCTGGAAAGGTTACAATATGTTAGTATTATTATCAGGAGTATCAGGAGCAGGAAAAGATACTGTAAAAAAAGAATTAATAAAAAGAAATGAGAGAATAACATCTCTTCCATCATATACAGATAGAGCACCAAGAGCTGGTGAAGTGAATGGAGAAATTTATAATTTTATTTCTACAGAGGAGTTTGAAGAACTAATAAAAAATGGTGATTTATATGAATTTGATGCTCACCATGACCATTATTACGGAACTTCAAGAAAATTATTAAATGAAAGACTTCAAAGTGGAAAAATTATTGTAAAAGATATGGATGTTAATGGAACTGAAAATTTAGTTAAGCTATTAGGTCAAGATACCAAAATAATAACTATATTTTTACGCGTGCCAAAAAATGAATTACATAGAAGATTATTGGAAAGAAATCCTGAAATTACAGAGGATGAGATAAAGAAACGTTTAAGCAGATTTGAATATGAAGAATCAAAAATAGACTTTTATGATTATGTATTGAAGAATAATGATTTGGAAAAAACAATACAAATTATAACTACTATAATCGAGGCTGAAGAAAAAGTAGCGAAGCCAGAATTCTAATAACACTTAAAAAATTAAGAGAAGATGGTAAAAAATCTCTTAGAAAATAAAAAATAAATTCAGTTTTTAATAAGAATCAAAGTGAAGAAAGTTGTAAACCTTTACTTTGATTTTTTTCTATGATAAAATACGGATAGACGAGAAATGAAGAGCTTTAGAAAAATGAGCAGTAAAAAAGTGAAATTAGATAAAATATGAGAATACAAAATAGTATTACAATAATATAAGACATAAAAATAAGATGTGCAAATAATCGAGAGGACATGTAAAAAGATAGAAAAGGAACAAATATGATAGCAGAGGTTATAATAAACAGCAATGTAAAGAATTTAAACAAAACATTTGACTATAAAATTCCAGTAGAAATTGAAAATGAGATTTCAATTGGAAGTAGAATTTTGTTGCCTTTTGGAGGAAAAAAACAACTAGAAGAAGGTTATGTTGTTGGAATAAAGGAAAGTTCAGAATATATTGAAAAGCTAAAGGAAATATCAAAGGTGGAAGAAAAAAATGCTATCAGTCCAGAAAACATACAACTTGCAAAATACATGGCAAATAGGTATTTTTGCAATATTTCTGATTGCATAAATTTGATGCTTCCACCAGGAACAACTACTAAAAAATTTGAAAATAGAATTAACGATAAATTACAAAACTTTGTATATCTTGCGAAAGACAGAGATGAAATTCAAAAAGAAATAGAAGAAAAGAAGATTAAGTCTGAAAAGCAAATTAGAGCTTTAAATTTTCTACTTAATATGGAAGAAGATTCAGAGATTCTTAACACAGAACTTCAAATGCTTGCAGATGTATCGGCTAGCATCATAAAAACTCTAGAGAAAAATGGTTATATTAAACTAGAAGAGAAAAAGGTTGATAGAAATCCTTTCATACATAAGGTTGTAGAAAAAAGTAGAAATTTAATTTTAAATGATGAACAACAAGAAGCATTTGAAAAAATAAATGCATCACTTCAAGTTGAAGAATATGACGAATTTTTATTGTTTGGAGTAACTGGTTCTGGAAAAACAGAAATTTACATTCAACTTATAGAAGAGGCTCTAAAACTTGAAAAATCTAGCATAATGTTAGTACCAGAAATTTCTCTTACACCACAGACTGTAGACCGCTTTTTGAGTAGATTCGGAGAAGACAAAATTGCCGTACTGCATAGTAAATTATCAGCAGGAGAAAGATTCGATCAATGGAAAAAAATTGAAAGAGGACAGGCTAAAATTGTTATAGGAGCAAGGTCGGCAATCTTTGCACCTGTAAAAGACCTAGGACTTATAATAATAGATGAGGAGCATGACGAATCATATAAATCCGAAAACGCACCTAGATATAATGCAAAAGAAATTGCAAAATATTTGGCAGAAGAAAAACAGATTCCGTTAGTTCTTGGAAGTGCAACTCCAGACATGAATACATATCATAAGGCTGTAAATGGTGAAATAGAACTGTTAGAACTTACAAAAAGAGCAAATCAAATGGAACTTCCTGAAGTAAAAATTGTGGATTTAAGGCAGGAACTAGCACATGGAAATAAATCTATGATAAGCACTGAGTTAAAGGCGGAAATAGAAGAAAATATCAAAAATAAGAAGCAAACAATACTGTTTCTTAATAGGAGAGGTTTTTCTACATTCATAATGTGTAGAGATTGCGGATATACTGCAAAATGCAAGAATTGCAACATAACTCTTACATATCATCTAAAGGAAAATAAGTTAAAATGTCATTACTGCGGATATGAAATAAGAGCAATAACAGTCTGTCCTGAATGTGGAAGCAAAAACATTAGATATTTTGGAACTGGAACGCAAAAACTCGAAGAGCAGATAAAGACTCTATTTCCACAGGCATCAACAATCAGAATGGATATGGATACAGTAACAAAGAAAAATTCTCATGAAGAAATATTAAATAAATTCAAAAAAGAAGGAATAGACATACTAATTGGAACTCAGATGGTTGTGAAAGGACACGACTTTCCAAATGTAACATTAGTTGGAGTAATTGCCGCAGACAGTAGCCTAAACATAGATGACTATCGTGCACATGAAAGAACATTTCAAACGCTAACTCAAGTAGCGGGGCGCGCTGGAAGAGGAAAAGACAAGGGAAAAGTAATAATACAAACCTATAATCCAGATGCTTTTTGCATACAATATGCAAAAAAACAAGATTATAAAGTATTCTACAACACAGAAATAATGCTGAGAAAACAGTTGAGGTATCCGCCTTTTTGTGATATAATACTAATTGGCATTTCGAGTGAAAACAAGAATGAAATAGTAAATGTCTCAAAAAAAATATATGACAACATGAAAGAAAAAATAAAACGAGAAGACTTAAAAATACTATTATACAAGCCAGTTCCAGCACCGATTGATAGAATAAAAAACAAATTCAGGTGGAGAATAATAGTAAAATGTAAGTTGGACGAAAAAATAACTAAATCACTAAAGAACACAATAGAAAAAGTCGAAAAAGAAATAAAAAATACGAAATACGAAACGAGAATAATAGTAGACGTAAATCCAAGCAATATGTTGTAGAAAGGAAAATAAAAATGGCAATAAGACAAATTAGATTATCAAATGATGAAATACTTAGAAAAACTTCAAGAGAAGTTGAAGAAGTTAATGATAAAATAAGAGAATTATTACAGGACATGCTTGAAACTATGCATAAATACAATGGCGTAGGACTTGCAGCGCCACAAGTTGGAGTGCTAAAAAGAGTTATTGTAATAGATTTATATGATGGAAGCGAACCATTACAATTAGTAAATCCTAAAATAGTTAAAGCAAAAGGAAAACAAGAAGTTGAAGAAGGTTGTCTAAGCTTTCCTAACGAATATGCAAAACTAATAAGACCAAGGGAAGTTGTAGTAGAAGCATTAAATGAAAAAGGCGAAAAAGTAAAAATTGTAGGAAAAGATTTATTAGCACAAGCTTTGGCACATGAAATAGATCATCTAAACGGAATACTTTTTGTAGATAACATGCTTCCAGGAACATTAGAATACATTGACCCAGAAGACAACAAAGACTAAAAAGGAGGATTTGCGATGAAAATTCTGTTTATGGGAACTCCAGACTTTGCAGAAGAATCTTTAAAAGCCTTATATGAGGCAAAATACGATATAATCGGAGTTGTTACAAATGTAGATAAACCAAAGGGAAGAGGAATGAAACTTACAGCCTCACCAGTAAAAGAGTATGCTCTAGAAAAAAATTTAAAAGTATATCAACCTGAAAAAGTAAGAAACAATCCAGAATTCTTGGAAGAAGTAAAACAATTAAATCCAGACATTATTTGTGTAGTGGCTTATGGAAAAATTCTTCCACAAGAGTTATTAAGCATTCCTAAATATGGTTGCATAAATGTACATGGTTCATTACTACCACAATATAGAGGAGCAGCACCAATCCAATGGGCAGTGCTAAATGGAGATAGCAAAACTGGAGTAACAACAATGTTTATGGACGTTGGAATGGACACAGGAGATATGATTCTAAAAAAAGAAACAGAGATTGGAAAAGATGAAACAACAGGAGAACTATGGGACAGACTAAAAGTAATTGGAGCAGATTTGCTAGTAGGAACTGTTAAAAAAATAGACGAAGTCAAGGGAAAAGAAAACATTTCATTTGAAGAATTAAAACAAAAAGTTGGAGCAGAAAAACAGGGAGAAAACTTTACAATGGCTCCAATGCTATCAAAAGAAATGGCAAAAATAGATTGGGAAAACAAAAATGCAGACGAAATAAAAAACTTAGTAAGAGGATTAAATCCAATAATGGGAGCTTATACCTACCTAAATGGGAAAAAAATAAAATTCTGGAAAGTTCAAGCATTAAGTGAAAAAGAATTATTCGAAAAATTTGAAGAACTAAAAGAATATAAAGACCATTTTAAAGGTGTAACTGCAGGAGCAGTATTATTCTCTGATGAAAAAACAGGATTATTTATAAAAGCGAATAAGGGAATATTGCAAGTGTTAGAAATACAAGGAGAAAATTCAAAGAGAATGTCAATAGGAGACTTCCTAAGAGGAAACAAAATAGAAGCGGGAAGTTTATTTGAATAATATACTAAAAATTTAAAAGATAGGTGGATAACAGTAAAATACACAAAAAAACAGGAGAAAATCATAGGATTTTCTTCTGTTTTTATAAAAAATATGTTGTAATATATTTATTTCAAACAGTAAAAATATTACTTTTTTGTTACAAATAATTACAAATGAAATAAAATATTGACTTATGAAGTGAATTAAAATAAAATTAATTACAATAGGTAAAGATTAACATTAAGAGGAGTTTTTTGTATGAAAAAGAACAAAAATTTTATAAAAAAATTCAAAGAGGAAGAAAATGGTATAACTTTAGTTGTACTTGCAATTACAATATGTGTAATGGCCATATTAATTGGAATTACAGTTAATTATACGATTGGAAAAAATGGAATATTAAGTCAATCTGAACAGGTTAAAGCCAATATTGAAGCTGCAAAAGATGAAGGTCAACAAATAATAGACAAAATAAAATCAAATGATGATGGTTCCATCATAGATGGTGCTGTTAGTAAATAAGACACAGGAAGCGTATGGTACAGTTGCTAGAAGTGGAAGAGGAGGAGGATTTGGCTATATTAACAAAAGTATAAGATAAAATTTAAAAAATTAGATAGAATAAAACAACCCTCAAATTACAGATTAGTCTGTAGTTTGAGGGTTTCTCTAATTAAAAAATATTAAGAATATTACTAGTTGTTTTCGCTATTGTGATATACATTCATTACATCATCAAGCTCATCAAGATTTTCTAGCATTTTATCCATTCTTTCAGTAGCCTTTTCATCAAGTGCAACATAAGTTGTTGGTACCATTTGAATTTCAGCTTCAACAAATTCAAGACCATCAGATTCTAAAGCTTCTCTAACATTAGAAAAATCTTCAGGGGTTGTTGTTATGTTATAGCATTCTTCATCTGCTTCAAAATCTTCAGCACCTGCATCTAATGCAAGCATCATTAAATCATCTTCAGATTTATCTGTAGTAGTTTTATCTATAACAATAACACCTTTTTTATTAAACATGTAAGATACGCAACCTGTAGTTCCTAAATTTCCACCAGCTCTATCAAATATGTGTCTAACATCTGCTGCAGTTCTGTTTCTGTTATCTGTACTAGCTTCAACAATTACAGCAACACCATTTGGACCATATCCTTCATAAACAACTTCTTCGTAGTTCTCTGAGTTACCAGCACCAGAAGCTTTCTTTATAGCATTGTTTATTGTATCATTTGGCATGTTTGCTGCTTTACATTTTGCAATTACATCTTTTAGTTTAGAGTTTCCTGCCGGGTCAGGACCACCTTGTTTAACTGCGATTAATAATTCTCTTCCTAATTTTGTAAATACTTTTCCTCTAGCTGCATCAGCCTTACCCTTTTTGGCTTGAATGTTATGCCATTTGCTATGACCTGACATTTTAACTCCTCCTTTAACTTTTTATTTAGGGACATACCCTATGTATTATATAAATTACATTCTATATTTTACCACAATTTTTAAGATTTGGGTAGGGGTTTTTACAAAAGTTAATTAAATTCTTTTTTTCGTACAAGTTGAATTTATTTTACAGAATTGAATTTAACTTTACACTTGACGCTAATCTCTTCTGCATTCACTTTTTAATATCAAAATGTAATAAATATTATATTTTTGAATATAAATATAATGGGTGAATGGTGATGAATTTAGAAAATATTTATAGATGTTTTCCGAAGCATCTTAAAATCTTATTAGAAGAAAATATTTTGCAAAATCAGATGGAAATGTTAGAAGAAATACGAATTAGAAATGGCTTACCAATAATCTTGAAACTTGGACAAGCCGAGAAGATAATTTATTATAAGACTTCGACAGAGGATATAAACTTTATATTTCAAAAAATATGCGATAATTCAATATATACATATCAAAATCAGATTGCAAATGGATTTATTACAATTCAAGGAGGCAATAGAGTTGGAATCGTTGGAACTGCTGTTGTACAGGATGGAAAGGTAACGAATTTTAATTACATATCAAGTCTGAATTTTAGAATTGGAAGACAAATAATTGGCTGTAGCAATCAAGTTGTAGATAAAATAGTAGATTTTACGAATAATAGAGTTTTTAATACATTGATAATTTCAATGCCTGGATTTGGAAAAACAACTATTTTGCGTGATATTATAAGAAACATAAGCAATGGTTTTGAAATTGAAACAGCAAGAAAATTTAATGGTGTGAATGTGGCCGTGATTGATGAAAGAGGAGAAATTTCTGCAACCTATAGAGGAGTTACTCAAAATGATTTAGGAATTCGAACAGATGTTATAAATGATATACCCAAGGCAATAGGAATGAGAATGGCAATCAGATCGATGGCTCCACAGGTAATTGTAGCAGATGAAATTGGAAGTAATGAAGACTGTGATTGCATAGAATATGCTCTGCATTGCGGAGTAAATGGAATATTTACAGCTCATGGAAAAGATTTGGAAGATATAAAAAACAATGCTGAACTGAGAAATCTATTGGACAAGAAAGTTTTTGAAAAAGCAATCATAATACATCAAAACAGAAAATATGAAGTTATTAATGTGGGAAGGTTATAGTTTGTTTAATTATAAAAACTTGAAATAAACAACAAGGAAAAGATGAAGAAAAACTAATAGCTTAACACTTGTCATCAAGTATTAAGCTATTTAACTTTTCATCTAAACCATGAGGTTTAGGCATTGGCATACCGCCTCAAATATCTGTATTTAGTATAGCATTTTTGATACGATAAGTCAATCAAAAATATAAAAAAATAATTTTATATTTTATATAAGGATTATATGCAAAATTAAGATTATTATTCCTTGTTTTCTAATTTTTGCATTTTGTAATGTATTGGTTCAAATATTTGTTCAAACAACTTATTGTATATTTTGTCAAAAAATTGATTAGAAGTTTTACCAAGTCTTGAAATGACTCTATTTTTATCAATATATTTGGCTTCATATAACATTACAATAGTATTTCTTTGAAAGCCATCATTAGGTGTTCCAACTTCAAATTCTGGATAGATGTCACCTTTTTTATCTTTTCTAGGGGTACCACTTGAACATGGAACTACAAATATTTTTGTAGCAGTTTCTTTTATAACTATAGCTGGGTGAATATATGCAAATTCTCTATCATAATTATTCCAACCCAAATCAACTAAAAGAATTTCACCTAAATTATATTTAGTAAAATTATTTTGGTGTAATGCAGATAAATGTTTTTCATTTGATTCTATCCATAAGGCTATTTCGTAAGCAGATTGTTCTGTTAGTTTAAACTCATAATTTTTAAAAGATGTAAAAAATTCTTTTTTTAGCTTTTCATCCTGCATAAATTTTATATTTTTAAATTTTATATCATTTCTTTTAATTAAATTTATGGTGTTTCTATTTATAACCATTGATTTTATCACTTCCTAATTCTAAAATTATATAATAAAAGTTAATTGTATATAAAATGCAATAAATGACATACCAAAGGTACTAGAAAAAAGAAATACAATAAGTTAAATGGCTGAACAAGTAATTCCTATTAGATTTTTGTATACAAATTTCAATGGAACCTATCAATATAAAAATATTCATGACTATAATATAAGTATTATATGCTGAAAGTACTGTAAATGCAAGGAAAATCGTATGTCAAAAAACGACAAGTGTATGTTGAAAAATAACGTAGGGAGGGAAAAATAATTCGTGAGTGAATTGTTACGATTGCCATTGAAAAATTTATGCATGAAAAGGAAGATAATTACATTATTTCGTTGACAACCAAAATACTTATGATATAGAATAAACACGAAAATATAAATAAACACTTATAAATATGGAGTATATATGAAAAGAAAGCTAAAGAAATTATTAAAAACTAAAGAGAGAGTAAATGAAGTTTTAAAACTTAGAAAGAATGGAGAATTTGATAAGATTTTTGAACTATATGGTTATCAGGTATTTAATGTTGCTGTAACTACAAAGTTTAAAAATAAAGACATTGAAACACTATTTGATCAAGGCAGATTCGAAGATATTTACAGAAGATATGGTGCTAAAGAGTATGAAAAATTTATTAGTGAAATGCAACCGCTAGATGTATATAATGAAACTGGAAGTAAGTTTCAAATGCAACTAAGTAAAATAAAGAATACCATTAAATATAAAATTTTACCGGGATTATTTACTGCGTCATTGACACTGGGAATTACTGCTGGTGAAAGTGCGGTTGAAGTTAAAAAATTAAAGGACGAAGAAGCTATTAAATATGAACAAGAGCTGAATGAATACAATAATAATGTTGAAAAATATGCTGATGAAGTAAAGTCCATGAATTTAACGGATTTGCAAACAGTTATGAAAGTCATGGATGATATGTGGGAGAACATAGATGGTTATGGAGAGCCTAAAATTGATTCTGTATTTTTTCCAAGGCTTGATATGACTGAAGGTGGAGTCGGAGTTTGCAGAAATATGGCTGATGATGTAACTGCAAAACTTAATGCAATTAATCCAGAATATAATGCTAGAAATTTAACTGTTTATCTTGATTCTGAAGAATTAACAAGTGAAGGATTTTCAATGGCGGATATCAAAAGAAATATTTTGGAAGATAATGAGACCGTCGTTGAGGAAAATACTGAAAATCAAGATGGAGCAGATAATTCTGAAGGTGAGAAAGAAGATAAAAATGAACTTACAGAAGCGCAAAAAGAGAAACTTAGCAAATATGTTGGAAATCACTTGGTTACAGCACTAGATTTGAAAGAAGAAGATGTAACTTTAATAATAGATTCAACAAATTGCAATCTTGGGGTATTTGAAGATGGAAAAATCTATATGTTTTTCAATGATACTGGAAACGGAATGAGAGCAACAACACTTGGAAATCTTTTAGGATTCACTGGTGGAGAAAATTTTGGAGGCATTATACAGCTTACAGAGGATCAAATTAAGAGTATGCTTTCATCAAAGATTAGTGTTGCTGAATTAGCAGAAAAGTACGGAGTTGAGGCACAAAATAGAGCTCTTAAAGAAGTAAAGAGAATGGAAGGCAAAGAAAAAATAGATTTTGTAAGAATGCTAAGCCCAGAAGTATTTAAACAAGCTCAACAAAGTGTACGAGGAAATGAAACTTCAAGAGAAAGCTATAACATAATTCAAGAGACGAGTGAGGTTTCAGGTGTACAGAAAAATCAAAAAAGTGCAGAACAAAAAGTAAATGGGGCACAAGAAATAAATGAAACACCAAGTGCAGAAAATACAAGAGAAGAAACTGAAGGCCAAGACATGGAAAGATAAATTTTGCAACTTTGAAAATTTATGTAATTTATTTTTGAGTGCCGTTAGTAATGTAAAAATAAGAACTTGAAATCCGAAAATAAAAAAAATAGTTCTAAAATTTTAAAATTAGAATATACATATATAAAGATAGTTTAGAAAGGGACAAACTATGAATTATATAAAGTATATTCTAATTTTTTTTGTTTTTTCAATCTTTGCTTCTATTGGAAATATGTACTCAAAAAAATATTATAACAGATTACAGGAGCTGGAAGAACTATTAAATATGCTTAATGTTTTTAAAGCAAAGATAAAGTTTACAGCACAAAGCATTCAAGAGATATTCGAACAAATATACCAAGACAATCAAGACTGTATCGGAAAAATATTTAAAGATGCAATTGCTTTTATGCAAGAAGAGACTGGTGGAAAGTCTTGGGAGCTAGCTGTTGAAAATTCTATAAATAATACGTCCTTACAAAAGGAAGATATAGATGTATTGAAAAGTCTTGGAAAGATGCTTGGAAATACAGACTTAGAGGGACAAGTTAGCCAAATAGATTTGACAATAAATCTTTTAAAAGAACAGATAAAACAGGCAACAGAAGAAAAGAATAAAAATTCGAAATTATATAAAACGCTTGGAATTGCAACTGGATTAACAATGGCGATTATACTGATATAGTAAAAAATTCGACAGGGGGAAAATGTAATGGATATTAATCTTTTATTTAAAATTGCGGCAATTGGAATACTTGTGGCTGTGCTTTATCAGGTGTTGGTTAGGGCTGGTAGAGAAGATCAAGCAATGATGACGACTCTTGCCCGGACTTATAATTGTACTTACCATGGTAATAAAAGAGATTAGTACATTATTCGACACGGTAAGGACAATATTTAATTTATAGTTCTTTACCTGAATTAGGACAATTGTTATGAAATATCCCAATGGATATGGACAATATTAATTTGTAGTTCTTTAACTGAATTAGAGCAATTGTAATGATATATAAGATGGTAAGAACGATATTCAATTTTTAGCGGAGGCAAATATGGAGATTGTAAAAATTATTGGAGTTGGGCTGGTTGCTCTTATAATAATTGTAATATTAAAACAGTATAGACATGAATTTGCCATGTATGTTTCGCTTTCTGCGGGAGTAATTATATTTGCACTCATATTTACAAAATTATCAGGGATAATCGAAATTCTAAAAAATTTGTCATCAAAAGCTTCTATAAACAATCAGTTTATTGCACTATTGATAAAGATTACAGGTATTGCAATACTTACTGAGTTTGCTGTTAGTATTTGCAAAGATACAGGGGAAACGGCAATTGCAAATAAAGTGGATTTAGGTGGAAAAGTTATAATAATGTCCATGTCGATTCCAATAATGTGTAGCTTGTTAGAAACAATAGTGCAAATTTTACCATAAAATGATGTTAGTAGTGAATATGAAAATGTTTTATGAGTAATTTTTTATAGACAAAATTCTGGAGGGAGTGTTGCAAAATGAGAAAAAGATTAATTCACAAATTAATAATTAGTACTGTAATTGTTGCAATAGCTTGCTTCGTATATAGCAGTTTCTTCTATAGAATAAGTGCTCAAGGACAGAAAAATTCTACTCAGAATCCACAGAATATTCAAGAAAACCAAGAGATTCAGACATCAGCAATACTAGAGAGTCAATCCAAATCGATGCGGAATATCAGATTTCATAGAAGAAGCAAATAAATATAAGGACGAAAACTTTGACGTAGACGTAAAAGATTTAATAAATTCAGCAATAAAAGGAAATATAGATAATTCAACAATTGGAAAGAAAATCATGTCCATATTTTTTAATGAGATTGGATCTGCCATAAAGTCTATCGGAGTAATAATTGCAATAGTAATAATCTCTAGTGTGCTTAAAAGTATAAGTGATGGACTCGAAAATAAAGGAGTGTCCCAAATTACATATTATGTTACATACATATTAATTGTAACTGTGATAATGAAAAACTTTTCAGACATTATATCGATGGTAAAAGATTCGATTGAAAGTCTAGTAGCATTTTCAAATTCACTGATTCCTTTACTCATTACACTAATGGTGTCGACAGGAAATATTGCATCTGCAGGGATGTTGCAACCGATTATATTATTCATAATAACATTTATAGGAAACTTCATAAACATGGTTTTAATACCAATAGCACTAATATCGGTAGCGTTAAACATAATATCAAATGTATCGTCAAAAATTCAGATAGACAAGCTTTCAAAATTCTTAAGCAATTCTGTGGTGTGGGCACTTGGAATAGCATTAACATTATTCGTGGGAGTATCGTCATTAGAAGGTAGCATAACAAATGGTGTAGATGCTTTAACTGTAAAAACCACGAAAGCAGCAGTATCAAATTTCATACCAATAGTTGGAAAAATATTGCGGAGATGCTGTTGATACAGTAATGAGCTGTGGAAACATTTTGAAAAATGCAGTTGGAATCGTTGGAGTAATAGTAATAATCAGCATATGTGTTGTGCCAATCTTAAAGCTTGCATCACTGATGGGAGTATATTATCTGGGGTCTGCATTGTGTCAACCTATTGCGGACGAAAAAATAGTAAAGCTATTGCGGTCAAATGGGAAACACATTTAAGCTATTACTCGCAATTTTGTGTAGCATATCAACAATGCTAATTATAGGAGTAACTCTTGTAATAAAAATTTCAAATACAGGAGTAATGATGAGTTGAAGAAGGAGATGGCAAATGCCATGAAAAAAGATGATTGATTTTTTTAGTAGTTGGGGGCAAGGAATTATTGTTGCTGTGATAATCGGAACGATAATTGAAATGATACTGCCAGAGGGCAGTTTAAAAAAGTACATAAAAGTAGTAATTGGAATATATATACTGTTTACAATAATTTCGCCATTCATGCAAAAATTTTCTGGAAGCAAGCTAAGTGCAGAGAACATATTAAATACAGAAAAGTATGAAAAAATGATGGCAAAAGGTAGCAACACTATTTCTCAAAAACTAGAAGACAACAATTCGAGAACAATAAAAGACATTTATACTGAAAATTTAAAAACAGATATAAAAGCAAAGTTAAAAGAAAAAGGCTACGAAGCGGAGAGTATTTATCTAAGAGTTTCTGATGATGGAAACTACACAACAGAAAAATTACAGATAAAATTACTTGCTAAGGAAAACAAAAACAATGGTAATACAGAAACTAAAAAAGTAGAAATAAACAGCGTAAATGTAGAAAAAATAGAGATTGCTGGAGATGGAAAAACAAATAGTGTTAAGGAAAAAAATCAAAACACTGGAGTAGAAAAAACAAATAGCGTTGAGGAAAACGAAAGTAGAGAAAATGAAATAATTGATAGTAAGGAAGAAAAAAATGAAAGCTTAGAAAATGGAAAAGGATATACTTCTTCAAAAAAAGAAGAATTACAAGAATATCTAAGCAACACTTATAGCATTCAAAAAGAAAAGATTGAAATTTATTAAAATCTTAGGAGGCTGGAAATGTTTAAGAAAAAAATAGCTTTAATTAAAGAAAAAATTCAAGGAAATGTTAATGGAGAGGCTAAAGGAAAATTTAAAGAAACAGTACCTGAGGTGGGAAGCAAAAATGAAAAAAAGAAAATGGAGAATTTAATTGTATTTGCAATAATTTTGATTGTAACAATTGTAGCAATAAACTATATATGGTCACGGAGATAAAAAGAAAAATAAGGGACAATCTGGGGACGGAGGAAAATCTGTACTCGTACAAGGTGGCTCTGGCGAAAGCTCAGTATTATCTTCAACAGGGCAAAATGGTTCCGGGGGAGAAATTGTATTAAACGGAGACGTACAAAATGGTTCTGGGGGAAGTTTTGAATCTTCTGCTAATGAAAACATCGAAGAAAAGTTAGAAAATATTTTAGCTAATGTTAAAGGGATTGGAAAAGTTAAGGTTATGATTACATATTCTCAAACAAACGAAGTAATACCGATGTATGATGAAGATTCAAGCTCAAGTACAACAGAAGAAAAAGACTCGGGAGGCGGAACAAGAACTGTGAATGAAAACAGCAGTAAGAAAGACATAATTTACAAGGAAGAAGATGGAGTAAAAACACCGATTACTCAGAGTGTGGTAAAACCTAAAATCGAAGGTGCAATAGTTGTGGCAGAGGGAGCAAGCGATGCAACTGTAAAAACTAATATTGTTCAGGCTGTAGAAGCGGTCACTGGTGTTGCTACATACAAAATACAAGTATTAGAGATGAAGTGAAAGATGTGCAAATGGATATATCAAGGCACTATATGAAAAACTATTGAAAAACAAGTGAGAATATTCAACAAAAAATTAGCTGGAGGTATAGGAAAATGAAAAAAATTCTTAAGAAGAATCAAGTTATAATTTCTGTAATTGCAATAATGCTAATTGCAGCAGGTTACATGAATTATACAACAAATGTGAAGACTACGCTCGATACTGCGGCTTTTGCAGATTCAGAGAAGTATGGCGACTTGGGAGATGCAACTTTGGTAAGTAGCTCAAATGTGAATGAAACAATAGCAGACGAAACAAATGGAAAACAAGGAAAAGATGAAACTAAAGAAACCACTCAACAGAATGAAAATGGAGAGAATGCAAGTAAACGAAAACAAGATGAACAGAAGGATGAAGTAAATTCTTCAAATTATTCTAAAGAAAATTTACCTCAAAATTTGGAAAAGAATACTAACGAGCAGAAAGAAAATAACGCTGAAAGTGGAGAAAATACTTCTGAGAATACTGTACAAACTTCAGGAAACACATCAAATAACAATGCAGGAAATCAATACTTTACGGAATCTAAGCTGGAAAGAGACAAGATGTATTCACAGATGCTGGAGAGCTACCAAACGATACTACAAAACACAACTATACCGGACTCACAAAAAGAAATCTCTCAAAATGAAATAAAGAAAATAAATGAAACAAAAAATGCAATAATGATTACAGAAAATCTAATAAAAAACAAGGGCTTTGAAGACGTGATAATATTTGTAAATGGAGAAAGTATAAATGTTATAATAAAAGCTCTAGACTTAAATCAAGAGCAGGTTGCTCAAATACAGAACATAGTGGCAAGAGAGATGAAAACAGAAATAGAAAACATACATATAAGTAAAAAATAGATACTAGTTAATGAATTGAAGTTATTTAGATTTTTAATAGAAAAGTTATCAAAAAATTACTTGTAAATAAAAATGTGAAACAAAATGTTTAAAAAATCACAAAAAAGTTTCACATTTTTAGAATTTGTGATATAATATAAATGTGAAACAAAATTAAACAATTAAACTAAAAAAGTTTCACATTTGTAAGAAGGAGCATCATGGAAGATAAAATTGAAATTATGAATCTTTTGCAAGATAAGCAAGTTCTGGAACATGAATTGCAAACATTAGCATATGGCTCAGTGGAGATTAGAGAAAATAATTCAAAAAAGTATATATATGTGCACTTTAGAGAAGATGGAGTTGCTTTGACAAAATATATTGGAGAATACTCTGATGAATTATATAATTTGGTGTTAAACAATAGTATTAAAGCAAAAGAGTTAAAAAGAAAGATAAGAGAAATAAAGAAAAAATTAAAACAATTTAATTATATAGAAGAAGAACTTTCAGAAAAAGTAGAAAAAAGTATAGATTTTGCTAAAAGACATTTGGTAAGTACAATCTATGATCAAGCTATATTAGAAGGTGTTGAAACAACTTTTGCAGATACAGAGAGTATTATTGCAGGAGGAAAAGTAAATAATATGACATCTGAAGATATATTAAAAATAGTAAATTTAAAACATGCTTGGGAATTTATATTAAATAAAAATGTCATTTTGAGTAATACAGACTTTGCGTTGTTGTGTGAAATAAATAAAATGATAGAAGATGGGTTTTATTATACAGCAGGAAAGGTAAGAAGTACACCAGTATCAATAGGTGGAACAACATGGAAACCCGACTTACCTATTGAAAATGTAATTAAAGAAGAGTTAGAAGAAATATTTAGTAAAGACATGAATGATCTTGAAAGAGCTATTGAACTTTTGCTATACATAATGAAAAAACAAATATTTATTGATGGCAATAAAAGAACAGCTGTAATATATAGTAATCATTATTTGATTGCAAGAGGAGAAGGAATTATAGCAATTCCTGCAGAATTAACAGAAGAATTCAAAGATTTACTTATTCCATACTATGAAGGAAAAGATGAAAAAAAGATAAAAGAATTTATAAAAGAAAAATGTTATATAAGTATATAAGAATTTAAAATGAAAGTATTACAATCAATCGAAAAAGACCAAATACAAGTGAATTAAAAGACTGAACCTCTTGCAAATTCTAGTAAAACATGGTAAAATACTTATGTAAAGCTTTTAAAAATACTTTTAAAAGGAGGCTTTTTATATGGAACAGTATCTGTTGGAAATTTGCTTAGATGCAGATTGCCAGGCAAAGTTCAAGTTTGAGACACTCGACCAGCTGGAAAAGGCACAAAGGACCGCTCGGGCTTTAGCCAAGAGGGTTGTGGGCAACCGGTATTTTTATCGGGGACTTCACGATTATGCAACAGTCTTGTACAGCTGTGCCAGGATTATGGCGAGAATGTAAAATTTGAAGGTTCCATACACAGGCGGGAGCAGAATGCACCCGCCTGCATTTTAAATTTAGTGAAAAATAACAAGCAAGAACATAAAAATTAGCAAGAAAATATTGAAATATTCCAATATTTTGGTATAATGTGTAAAGAACGAAATTTATGGGAAAAATAATAATAACTCAAGAGAAATTTAGGAGGTAACGAAAATGATAAAAAAGGTTGCAATATTAGCAAATGGTGGAGACGTTTCAGGATTTAATGCGGTAATTCGTGCAATCGTAAAAACGGCTGAGCAAAATGGAATAGAATGTTATGGATTCATAGAGGGATACAGAGGACTTTTAAATAACGATTTCATAAAGTTAAGCACAAGCGAAAATAAAATAGCATCAGGAATATTGCCAAGAGGAGGTTCTATAATAGGTTCTTCAACAAATGCAAATGTTTTCAATTATAAAGTTGAACTTCCAAACGGTGAGGTTGAATACCAAGATTTATCAGATAAATGTGTTCAAAATGTAAAAGAAGACGGATTTGATTGCGTATTCACTCTTGGTGGAGACGGAACACAGAAATCCGCAAGGGATTTCTTCGTAAAGGGAATGAACGTAATTGGTGTTCCAAAAACAATAGATAACGATGTTGCTTGTACAGAAATTACATTTGGATACAACACAGCAGTATCGGTTGCATCTGATGCATTAGATAGACTTCACACAACAGGCGAAACACATCACAGAATAATGGTCCTAGAAGTAATGGGAAGATATGCCGGCTGGATAGCCTTAGAGTCTGCAATAGCAGGTGGAGCTGACATTGCATTAATTCCAGAAATTCCTTACGATATTAATTCAGCAGTAAGAAAAATACAAGAAAGAAGCAATAAAGGAAAGCATTTCAGCATTGTAGTTGTTGCAGAAGGTGCAATTCCAAAGGGAGGAACACTTACAGTTGAAAATGTTAGAAATAATGGAAAAGGAGTAGACAACAACAAATTAGGTGGAGCCGGACAAAAAGTTGCAAAGCAATTAGAAGAAATTACAGGCTTCGAATCTAGATGTACAGTTTTAGGATACATGCAAAGAGGAGGAACTCCAACAGCTTTTGATAGAGTATTATCAACAAAATATGGGGCAAAAGCAATGGAACTTGCTATGGAAGGAAAATTCGGAACAATAGCAGTAATAAAAAATGGAAAACTAGACTATGCAACTCTGGAAGAGGTAGTAGGAAATAACAAAGAAATGGGTGCCGTATCTGGCAACACTCCTGAGAGCAACTTAAGAAAAGTAACAATGAATGATGATTTAGTAAAAACAGCAAGAGACATCGGAATATGTTTAGGAGACTAAGAATTTCGCTCAACGGTCGCCCAATAGGGACGCCCCTTTCTGGGCGAAGACGTAATAGAAAATAATAAATTAATATTCCGCCCAAAAAGGGGCGTCCCTATTGGGCGGAAGAGGGAGCAATATAAGTGAAAGATTTTAAAGAAATTATAGCGGGAAAAATAGCAGAAGCTACAAATCTTCCAAAAGAAAAAATAATAGCCAATGTAGAGGTGCCAAAAGACACCTCTAATGGTGATTATGCATTTCCTTGTTTCATATTGGCAAAGGAATTAAAGAAGTCACCTGTAATAATTGCAACAGAATTACAAGAAAAAATTCAGAATAATGAAAATACAGAAAACTCAATTATTGTTGAGGTTAATGCAATAAATGGATTTCTTAACTTCAAATTAAATAAAAAGGCTATAGCACAAGAAGTAATAGATGAATTTGACAATGAAAAAGAAAACTTTGGAGCAAAAAAACAAGAAAACCCAAAGAACATTGTAATCGATTATTCTTCTCCAAACATTGCAAAGCCATTCCACATTGGCCATTTACGTTCAACTGTAATAGGAGGAGCCTTATATAACATCTACAAGTATCTTGGATACAACGTTACAGGAATAAACCATTTGGGAGACTATGGAACGCAGTTTGGAAAATTAATTGAAGGATATAAAAGATGGAGTGACGAGTACAACATCGAGGAAAATCCAATAGATGAACTTACAAAAATCTACATAAGAATAAATAATCTTTGTAAGGAAGATGAAAGTGTTCTAGAAGATTGCAGAAATAACTTTAAAAAACTAGAAGATGGAGATCCATATTGTGTGGAATTATGGCAGAAATTTAGAAATTTAAGCTTGAAAGAATTCCAAAAAATATATGATATACTTGGAACAAAATTCGATTCTTTGAATGGAGAGGCTTTCTATTCGGATAAAATGCCAGAGGTAATAGATATACTAGAAAAAACAGGAAAACTAGTAGAATCTGAAGGCGCAAAAGTAATCAACCTAGATGACAAAGGAATGCCACCTTGTCTTATAATAAAATCTAATGGCTCTACTACTTATGCTACAAGAGATTTAGCTGCTATATTATACAGAGTAAGAACATACAATTTCGACAAGGCACTTTACTTAACATCTTACGAGCAAGTATTACACTTTAAACAAGTATTTGAAGTTGCAAAATTACTTGGAATAGATAAAAAATATACGAATGGACTAATTCATGTTCCATTTGGAATGATTTTATTAAAAACAGGTAAAATGTCTACAAGAGAGGGAAAGGTAATAAAACTTGAAGACTTGCTAAAAGAAGCAATCGAAAAAAGCAAGGAAATAATTGAAGAGAAAAATCCTAACTTAGAAAACAAAGAAGAAGTAGCAAAAAGAGTTGGTGTTGGAGCAGTTATTTTCAATGACTTATCAAACAGCAGAATTAAAGACGAAATATTTGATTGGGACACAATGCTAAACTTCAATGGAGAAACAGGTCCTTATGTTCAATACACAACAGTACGTGCAAAGAGTGTACTTGAAAAAGTTGGCTACGTACCAGAAGCAAAAGACGTAGACGTTTCAAAACTTGATGATGAAGATTCTAAAAATATAATAAATACATTATATAACTTTGAAGAAACACTAGAAAACGTAACAAAGAAAGAAGAGCCATCAATACTAGCAAGATACTTGATAACACTTGCAAAACAATTCAGTAGCTTCTACAACAACAATCATATAATATGCGAAGAAAAAGAATTGCAAGATGCAAGATTATACACAACATACATGGTAAAAACAGTATTAGAGAGAGGCTTAAATTTACTTGGAATACAAGTACCAGAAAAAATGTAACTAGAAAAGTAAAAAAATAAAACAAAAATTTTAGACAAAGCATTCTAGAACAATAAGCAAAATTTTAAAATAAATTAGGTTGTAATTATATATATACAAAAAAATTAACAACCAGAGAAGGATTCTAATGAACAAGAATATTCTAAAACACATAATTAGATATTTATTAATAATCGCAATAATAATTCTGTGCCATCAAATATTTGAATTTTCGTCAGAGACAGGTAATAAATCATCAAAAACAAGTGGAAAAGTTGCAGAAATATTCATAAACACTTTCAAAGATGGAAAAAATATGACTGAACAGGAAAAGCAAGAACAAATTGAAGCTATACAGCACTATGTAAGAAAAGGAGCACACTTTTCAGTATATATGCTACTTGGAATACTAACAATGAGTTGTGCAATCACATTCAAATGGTGCACAGAATATAAATTTGATTCAAGCATAATATTCTGCCTTTTATATGCAATTTCAGACGAATTGCACCAGCGATTTGTGCCAGGAAGAAGTGGTCAATTTACAGATGTATGCTTAGACACTATTGGCTCGCTTATAGGAGTATTAATTGTACTATCGATTTATGTTATAAGCAAAAAAATAAAAAACAGAAATTCAAATAAACCCAAAGCATTAGCCGAAAGAAATGTTCAAACCGGAATAAAGAGAAATGTTTTATTCATTGCAAGCACAGGAGGACACTTAAATGAACTAATGCAAATAAAACCATTGTTCAAAAAATTCGATTACCACATAGTAACCGAAAAAACAAAGGTAGATGACAGCTTCAAAGAAGAATATGGCGACAAAATAAGCTTCCTGATATATGGAACAAAAAAGTATCCAGTAAGCTATATATTCAAATTTCTAGCAAACTGTTTTATAAGCTTGTACTACTTCTTCAAATATCAACCTGAAGTAGTAGTAACAACAGGAACACATACAGCAGTGCCAATGTGCTATATTGCCAAAATATTCGGAAGCAAAGTAATATTCATAGAAACATTTGCAAACAGAACAACAGGAACAGTCGCAGGAAAACTTGTATATCCAATAGCAGACACATTTGTAGTACAGTGGGAAGAAATGCACAAGGTATATCCGAAATCTGTATGTTGGGGGTGGATTTATTAATGATATTCGTAATACTAGGAACCCAGGATAAAAAATTTCCAAGACTATTAGAGGCAGTACAGAAAAAAATAGATGAAGGAAAAATAAGCAAAAAAGAAGAAATAATAGTACAAGCAGGTAGCACAAAATTCCAATCAAAGGACATGAAAATAGTAGACTACATGCCAGTAAAAACATTCGAAGAATGTATAGATAAGGCAGATATAGTAATATGTCATGCTGGAGTTGGAACAATACTAACAGCGCTAAAAAAAGAAAAGAAAATAATTGCGGCTGCAAGACTAAAAGAGTATGGAGAACACGTAAATGATCACCAGCTACAAATACTTGATAACTTTACAAAAAAAGGATATATACTCGCGTTAGAAGATTTCGACAAGCTAGATATAATACTAAAACAAGCGAAGAATTTCCAACCAGCAAAATTCAAATCAAACAAAAAATATTTTCTAACACAACTAGAAAGAGAGATAAACATACTAGGAGACTAAAAGTTATTGCAGAAAATAAAGGTTGAAAATAAAAAGAAAATTTATTACTTAAATAAGACTACTAAGAGTAAAAAGAAAAAGCTAATAAAAAGATAAAAAACGATAAGTTTAAAAATAAATTTGAATAAAATTAAATACTGAATAAAAGGGGGACTTCATATGAGGTCTTCTTTTTTGAGTGATAAATTATCGAAGAGTAAAGGATACAAAAAGGAAGAGTTATGAAACGCTTTTTTTAGTGCCAGTTTTGCAACTTTCTACATGTATTTATAAAGAATAAGCTATTTTAGAAATGTTAAAAATTTCAACAAAAAGAACAAAAATCTAACAAAAAATTCAGTAAAAGGGTTGTATGTTTATAATAAAAATGATATCATAAGAGAAAAAAACAATATAGGGAGAAAAATAAATGGCAGCAAAAGGAAAAAGAATGGCCGAAGAACCAAAAAAGCATAGAAAACAAGAACAGGTTGATTACAATAAATACCAGGAAAATGGAGAAATTCCAATGTCTGAAAATGACTACAAATATGGTGCTTATGAAAGAAATATGGAAAGAGCAGAAGAATACCAAATAAAGAAAAAAAAGAAAATGAATAAAGGACTAAAAATATTTTTAATAATATTACTTGTATTAGTAATATTAATTGCAGCAGCTGGAACAGCAGGGTACACATTTGTAAATGGAAAACTAAACAAAATGCAACAGGAAAACATAGACACAACAGCAGTTGGAATAAATGAAGATACAAAAAAAGAACTGAAAGGCTATAGAAACATAGCTTTGCTTGGAATAGATAGTAGAGCTGATGATTATGGACTTGGAAACAGAAGTGACTGCATAATAATTGCAAGTATAAACCAAGAAACAAATGCAGTAAAACTAATATCTGTATATAGAGACACTTATGTATATGTAACAGAAAATGGAACAAAAAGATTAGACAAAATAACACATGCATACTCTTATGGAGGAGCACAAAATACATTGAAATCTCTAAACGAAGCACTAGATTTAAATATAACAGAATTTGTAACAGTAAACTTTGATGCCGTAATAGCAGCAGTTGATAGCTTAGGCGGAGTTTATATAGACCTAGACAGCTCTGAAATAAAATACATAAACGACTATATAGACGCAACATCACAAAGCTCTGGAATAAAATCAAGCCACATAACATCAACAGGAAGACAAAAATTAGATGGAGTACAGGCAGTAGCATATTCTAGAATTAGATATACTGCAGGTGGAGACTACAAGAGAACAGAAAGAATGAGAACTGTAGTGGAGGCCATGTTAAGCAAAGCAAAAACATTAGGTGTAGGACAACTAAACAGCTTTGCAGACACAATTTTACCAAGAATAAGAACGAATATATCGTCATCAGAAATATGGGGATTAGTTCCAAAACTAGCATCATTCAAAGTTACAGAAAGCATAGGATGGCCTTATGAAACACAAGGAATAACACTAGATAGATGGTATGGAGTACCAGTTACACTACAAAGCAATGTAGAAAAACTACACAAAGAAGCATTTGGACAAGACGACTACGAAGCATCTGAGGCTGTAAAAGAAATGAATTCTGCCATAATAAAGAAAACAGGATATACAAACTAAGTAGGAAGAACTTGATTTGAATGTTATCACTCTAAAAATGTTGAATTAAAACTAATTCTAATAAGTAGAATAAGAAAAATTTAACGAATAAAATAAGAAGAATGAAGGCTAAAATTTATAAATGAACAATAATAGAGAAGGGAATGTTTTGCCATGAGTAAAAGCAACTTAGCGGTGAAAGAAGAAATAAGCAATATAGTTGGAGAAGAAGCAATTCTTCCAAACGCTACAGCAAAAAACGATGTTAGAGTTATGTATAACGAAGAAATGAAAACTAAGAAAAAAATAATATATAAAATAATAAAAAGAATGATAGATATAATCGGAGCACTAATTGGAACAGTATTGTTAATACCTGTAACGATAATTATATACTTTACAAGAAAATTTTCAAAAGAAGAGCAAGGGCCATTATTTTATGAGCAATTAAGATATGGTAAGAATGGAAAAATATTCAGATTATATAAATACAGATCTATGTGTATTGGAGCAGACGAAAAATTAAAAGAATATTTAGCAAACAATGAAGAAGCAAGAAAAGAATTCAAAAAAACGCACAAACTGCAGAATGATCCAAGAATAACCAAAATAGGAAATTTCTTAAGAAAAACAAGCTTGGACGAACTTCCACAAATGATAAACATTTTAAAGGGAGATATGAGTTTTGTTGGCCCAAGACCGGTTATAGAAAAAGAAGTTGAAGAATATGGAGAAAATAAGAAGAAGTTTCTAAGTGTAAAACCAGGGCTTACAGGTTATTGGCAAGTAAACGGAAGAAGCAACACAACTTATGAGGAAAGAATGAAAATGGAACTTTACTATGTAGATAACTGTTCATTGTGGTTAGATATAAAAATATTCTTTAAAACTTTCATAACAGTATTCAAAAAAGAGGGAGCAGTTTAAAAAATATAGTTGATAAAACCGAAAATGACAATATGAAATAAAGGGAGAAACAAGTGGAAAAGAATATAAAAGTTATTGTTGCTGCACATAAAAAATATCAGATGCCAAATGAAAAAATGTATATTCCAGTGCAAGTAGGAGCAGAAGGAAAAGAAAAAATAGAAGGATACATACAGGATAATACAGGAGATAACATATCTTCTAAAAATCCGTATTTTTGTGAACTAACAGGATTATATTGGGCTTGGAAAAACTTAGATGCAGACTTTATAGGTCTAGTTCATTACAGAAGATATTTTACAAATACAAATAAAATACCAAAAGAAGAAAATGAAAAATTTAAAATAGTATTAACACAAAATGATGCAGAGAGTATATTAGAAAATGCTGATGTAATACTACCAAAAAAAAGAAACTACTATATAGAAAATTTGTATTCTCATTATGAGCATACTATGTATGTAGAGCCATTAGATGAAACAAGAAAAATAATAGAAGAAAAATATCCAGAATACTTAGAAGAGTTTGATAAGTTACATAAAAGAACATCAGCACACATGTTCAATATGTTTATAATGAAAAAAGAAATATTAAATGAATATTGTACATGGCTTTTTGATATATTATTTGAACTAGAAAAAAGAACAGATGCAAGTAAATATGAAAGTTTTCATGCTAGATTTTATGGTAGAGTATCTGAACTTTTATTAGATGTTTGGATAAATAAAAATGGAATAAAGTATGAAGAAGTAAAAGTAATGGATATGCAAAAAGTAAACTGGTGGAAGAAGGGCATAAGCTTTTTAAGGGCCAAGTTTACAGGGAAAAAATACGAAAAGAGTTTTTAAAAGGAACAGATATGGAAGAAGAATTAATATCAGTAATTGTGCCTGTTTACAATGTTGAAAAATATTTAAATAAATGTGTAGAAAGCATAATAAATCAATCATATAAAAATCTTCAAATAATACTAATTGATGATGGTTCAAAGGATAAAAGTGGAAAGATTTGTGATGAATATGCAAAAAAAGATAAAAGAATAGAAGTAACACATAAAGAGAATGCTGGTGTTAGTGCAGCAAGAAATACAGGGGTGGAAAAAGCAAAAGGAGAATGGATAACTTTTGTTGATGCTGATGATTGGATAGAAAAAGGCCTTTGTTCTATTCTATATATAAAAGCAAGACAAAACGACTGTGAGATAGCTATGTGTGGCTATAGTAGAGTTGTTGGCTCAAGCTCTGAAGTAATTAACTTTAAAGAAAAGGAAACAATTCTAAATTCAAAAGAATATTTGATTGCTGCTTTAAATCCTCAAACTGGAGTTGGTTTTTGTCACACAAAACTAATAAAAAAAACAGTAATAAATGAAATTAGGTTTCAAGAAAAGTTGAAAGTTGGGGAAGATGCAATATATAATGAAATGATTGCAAAAAACATCACCAAAGCAATATATGTAAAAGAACCTTTATATAATTATAGAATTAATATGAATTCTGTTGTTAAAAGGTTTGATGAAAATTATGTAAAAAAATATTTGATTTCAATGGAAAGTAACAAGAAATATATTTTTGAGGTATATAGTAATCAAGAAGAGATTATTCAAAACTACTATAATTATGTTGCTTTCCATGTAATGCTGATTGCAGTAAACTATTGCTATAATCCTGAAAATAAAAGGAAAAACAAAGAAAATAGTTTAAAAGAGGTTTGCAAAAATAGTATTTTCAAGGAAGGACTTGAGCAATGTAATTATGATAACTTGTCTTTAACAAGAAAAATTACATTGTTTACGCTAAAACATAAACTGTACTTAATTACTGGTTTAATATGCAAAGTTAGACAAATGCAAAATAGGAGAAAATAAATGAAAAAAGTATTGGTCTTTGGAATAACAGAGAATCCCGGCGGAGTGGAAAGTGTAATAATGAACTATTACAGAAATATTGACAGAAATGAAATTCAATTTGATTTTTTATGTAATACGGAAGTAGTAGCGTATGAGGAAGAGATAAAATCTTTAGGTGGTGTTATTTATAGAGTAACTGCAAGAAGTAAAGATAGAAAAAAATTTAAAAGTGATATGAATAACTTTTTCCTACAACATGCGGAAGAGTATCAAGCTATTTGGGTTAATGTATGCAGTCTGGCAAATATTGATTATTTGAAATACGCAAAGAAGTATGGAATAAAGAAAAGGATAATACATGCTCACAATTCAAAGAACATGGACAATTTTTTTAGAGGATTATTGCATAAGTGGAATAGAATGTTTATAACAAAATATGCAACTGATTTTTGGTCTTGTTCTGATGAAGCAAGTAGGTGGTTTTATAATAAAAAAATAATTAATAGTAATAAGTATTTATTAGTAAATAATGCTATTGACTGTGATAAATATAAATTTAATCAAAAAGTAAGAGATAAATACAGAAAAGAACTAGGGATTGATGATAAAACATTAGTTATAGGAAATGTTGGAAGAATGCACTTCCAAAAAAATCATCCGTTTATAATTAAAGTGTTTAAAGAAGTCCATAAGGCTGTCCCAAATTCTGTATTACTGTTAGTCGGCGATGGACCTGATAGAGTCCAAATAGAAGATATTGTACAAAAAGATTGTTTGAGAGGTTGTATTAAATTTTTAGGTACAAGGAATGATACAAACAATTTATTGCAAGCTATGGATATTTTTTTGTTTCCATCAATATTTGAAGGATTACCTTTAGCTCTAGTTGAAGCACAAGCTTCAAATTTAATGATATATGCTTCAAATGTAATTAGCAATAAAATAATTGTAGATGAAAAGTTAATTAAATTTATTTCACTTGATAAAGACGAAATCTTCTGGGCTAATCAGATATTAAGGTGCAAATTTATTGACAGAAATACAAATGATATTGAAGAATTGCTAAAAGAAAAAGGCTTTGATATTAGAGTTGAAGCAAATAAAATAGAGAAAAAACTGAAAGGAGAATAATAATGATATATTTATTATTACTAATTTTAATAGTATTATGCGTAACAAGTTTTTTTGTATTTAAGAAAGACATAATTTCGCCATCCTTTATTTTTTCATTAGGCTTTACAATTGCAAGTATCTTTGCAGTTATTTATGCAAAAAAATGGGAACTAGGTCTTCACTTAAATACATTTTTAGTTATATTACTAGGTGTGGCTGAATTTCTCGTAGTTAGTTATGCGGTGCATTTGGTGTTTAAGAAAATAAATGAAAAAAAGGTCAAAGAGAATTTCCAAAGTTCTTGTGAAAAAAATGAGGGTGGATATATAAAAATAAATAGAACTAATGAATGTTTGTACTTGATTCTTATCTTGATCATATCAAGTGTTTATCTATATTATATTGTCAAATCTGTTGATGGTAGTTTTACGGCCATATTTGAAGCAATGTCCAAATATGATAATTTACTAAAGTTTTCAGAACAATCAATTAGCTTGCCATTCTTAATTACAAATCTTGAACTCTTAGTAATTGCCTCTGGCTATTGGTTCATCTATGTGGTAATGAATAACTATCTCTATACTAAAAAAGTAAACATCGTCGAAATTTTTATAATAATAGTATCAATAGTCTCTTCAATGTTGAGTGGCTCAAGAACCATAGCCTTTATGATATTATTTGCAGCAATCACAATATTTATAGTACTGATGCAAAAGAAGAAAAACAATAACAACATATTTACATTAAAACTAGTAAGAAATATTATTATATTGGGATGCATTTTTATCACTGTTTTTTATATCTCAGCTATGGCATGGGGAAGGGTTGCTAAAGATGATAAAATGTATTATTTTGCAATATATTGTGGGGCTGAAATAAAAAACCTGGATATTTTTTTACAAGAAGGTTTTATAAAAAATGATAATATATGGGGAAGTCAAACTTTCTATAGTATAATTCAGACTCTTGCAAAAAAAGTGAAGATTGATAATGTTCAGGATTACAAGCTTGACTTGCCTTTTAGAAATATAAATGGATTAAATCTAGGTAATGTGTATACAACATTTTATCCTTACATTTATGATTTCGGATACATAGGAGAATTCTGGCTAGTGTTGATAATGGCAACAATTTCACAAGTTATTTATGAATTAGCTAAAAATACTAAACAAAAAAATTATCCATCATTGAGTATACTGGTATATTCTAATATTGTAAATTGCTTAATATTATCATTTTTCTCGAATAAATTTTATGAAAATATAATTGCTATGGATATGATAAAAAAGGTGATTTTCTGGATAATTTTGAACCTAGTCTTTTGTGAAATTGATTGGAAAAAAATATATATGAACTTGAAAGAAAAGTATGAAAGAAAAATAGAAAGGGGAAAAGCATATAATAAAAACTGAGTTGTATGCAGTAAGAAAATGAAAATAGATGCTATAATTGTTACTTTTAATAGATTGAATAAATTAAAAAATGCATTAGATGCCTTTGAAAAACAGGAATATTTACCTAATCGTATGATAATTGTAAACAACCATAGCTCAGATGGCACAAGTGAATATTTGCATAAGTGGAAGGAAAAAAATGCAAGTAAATTTGAAGTGGTCCTGATTGAGTTAAATGAAAATATAGGTGGTGCTGGTGGATTCGCTACTGGAATGCAATATGCATTAGATAATGGTGCTGAATGGATATGGGTTTCTGATGATGATGCATATCCAAAAAAAGATGCACTGAAAATAGCAAATGAATTTTTAGAGAAGAATAAAAAAGAAAATATTTCTGCTATATGTGGTACTGTGTTGAAAAATGGGAAGAAAATAGACTTAGGACATAGAAGATATGTAAAAGAGGGTATATTGAAGTTAAAAGAAATTGATTCAAAAAGAGAAGATTACCAGAAAGACCATTTTGAGGTCAACTTATTTACGTATGTTGCAACAATAATTAATGTTGAGAAGATGAAGCAAGTAGGTATAGCTGATAAGGAATTCTTTATATACTATGACGACTCAGATCATGCTGCTAGATTAAATAAGGTTGGAAAAATAATCTGTGTGCCTAAGATTCAAGCAAATCATGATGTTGATGAAATAGCAAGGACGACAGACTATACATGGAAAACATACTACTTATTAAGAAATAAACTATTCTTTTTGAAAAGAAACTTTAAGCATAGATATGCAGAATTCGAAGTAATATTGGTATGGTTACGAATATTAAAAAAGAGAAACAAAGGTTGCACCAAGTTGATTTTAGACGCCATAAAAGATTTTAAATCTGATAAATTAGGTAAAAGATGCGAGTATGTGCCGGGAGTTAATATATATAAATTAAAATAAGTAAAAGAGGAAAAATGAAAAAATCAATAACTAAAAACTATATTTATAACTTAACATATCAAATATTAGTGCTAATTTTACCACTAATCACAACGCCATACATATCTAGAGTACTTGGAGCCGAAAATATAGGAATATACAGCTATACACTGTCAATATCTGCATATTTTATATTATTTGGTTCGCTTGGCGTTGCTTTATATGGTCAAAGAGAGATAGCATATAATCAAGAAAATAAGAAAAAATATACAGTTATTTTCTGGGAGATTATAATATTTAGAGCTATAACAATGGCAATATCAATGTTTGTATTTTATATTGCTTTTGTAAAGGGTTCACAGTACCAAATGTATTATAAAATTTTGCTACTTGAATTATTAGGAAACTGCATAGATATAAGCTGGTTTTTCCAAGGTTTAGAAGAATTTAAAAAGACTGTATTAAGAAATATTATAGTAAAATTAATAAGTGTAGTATCTATATTCTTGTTTGTTAAGAATCCAAGCGATTTGTACATATATTTCTGGATTTATGTATTATCAATATTAGTTGGAAATGGCTCTTTATGGTTGTATTTACCTAAATATCTTGATAAAGTTAAGTTAAAAGAACTAAAAATATTTAGACATTTGAAACCTACTATTGGACTATTTGTACCGCAAATAGCTGTACAAGTTTATACAGTGTTAGACAGAACAATGATAGGAACGATTATATCAGATAAATCGGAAGTTGGATTCTATGATCAAAGCCAAAAGATTATAAAAGTTGTACTTGCTGTTATTACATCACTTGGAACAGTTATGTTGCCTAGAATTGCAAATAACTTTGCAAATGGAGAAAAAGAAAAAGTAAATGAATACATGAAAAAATCATTTAACATGGTGTTTTTCCTTGCTTTTCCGATGATATTTGGAATTATTGCTGTTTCGGAAAACTTTGTGCCAATTTTCTTTGGACAAGGCTATGAAAAAGTTGCTATATTGATGAATGTAATAAGTCCCATCATTTTATTTATAGGATTAAGCAATGTAACTGGAACTCAATATTTACTACCAACAAAAAGGCAGAAGGAATACACTATTTCAGTAATAGTTGGTGCAATTGTGAATTTTATAATGAATGCATGTCTTATTGGAAAATATGGTGCTGTTGGAGCATCTATAGGAACTGTAATTGCTGAATTTAGTGTAACTGCAGTTCAAGCATATTTTGTAAGAAAAGATTTTGATTTAAAAGAAATAGTAAAGCTTTCAAAAAATTATATAATATCTAGCGTGATAATGTTTATTGTTTGCATATTAATAAAAAATATAAATGCAGGCAAGTTTGCAACGTTAGTTATACAAGTTATTACTGGTGGAATTACATATGGAATATGTATGCTGGTATTAAAAGATGAATTTGTTAGAGAAATATTAAAAAAAATAAATACAAAAATTAAAATATAGATTAATATAGCATAAAAAAATTTAAGTGAAGGTAATGTATGGAAAAAGATAAAAATATAAAACAGAGAATTGTTTACTTTGATATATTAAATATAATAGCAATAATTGCAGTTATATCATTACATATGAATGGAATTGTACATGGTAATCCTAATATAAGAGCATGGAATACCAGCTTAATAATTGAGTGTATAATGTATTGGGCTGTACCAGTATTTATGATGATATCAGGAGCCACTTTAATGAACTACCGAGAAAAATACGATACTAAAACATTTTTCAAGAAAAGATTGATAAAAGTTCTGATTCCATTTATTTATCTTTTGGGCTATCTTTATGTTTGTATGGGAAATTGGTACAAAACAGATAGATGTTTCTGTATATCATGGAGTGAGAGATTGGCTGAATGCATTCTTTAGCAATAAAGAACAATTTATCTATTATTTTATGTTTGAAATATTAGGTGTATACCTAACAATGCCATTGCTATCCTTATTGACAAATAAAGAATACAGAAAAACACTATGGTTTATAGTTATTTTATTTTTTATTTTCAATGGTTTAGTGCCTAATATACTAGGAATGTTTGAAATTTATTGGAATGAAGCTTTGTCAATAAGGATAAACGGATATTTAATATATGTAATTTTGGGCTATTTATTATCCACAGAAGAATTAAACAAAAAACAACGTATAGTGATTTTTATAGGAGCATTCGTCGGTCTTATTTATAGATACCTTACAACATTCATATTAAGCAAGAATGCAGGGTATGTAGTTAAATCGAGTTGGGGATATTTTTCATGGCATTGCATATTGCTTTCAAGTGCGATTTTCGTATTTATAAAAAATTTAAATTTTGATGCGAAAATAAATAATGACAAGTTAAGAAAGTACCTAGCCAATATTGCTGGTTGTAGCTTTGGTGTATATTTAATACATATGATTGTTAAGTATTATATAAGTCATTTTTTTAATTGGAATGAGTACAGTTGGTCGTTCAGAACGATTGGAATAGTAGCAGTATATTTAATCAGTTTGGGAATTGTTTGGACTTTGAAAAAGATACCAATTATAAAAAAAGTGGTTCCATAAAATTATAAGAAATGGGGAGAAAATTATGAAGTATGATTATTTAATTGTAGGCTCTGGCCTATTTGGTTCAATATTTGCTTATGAGGCAAATAAAAGAGGAAAGAAAGTTTTAGTAATAGACAAACGTCAACATATAGCTGGAAACATCTATACAGAAAATAAAGACGGAATCAATGTACATAAATATGGTGCACATATTTTTCATACGAGTAACAAAGAAGTATGGGATTATATAAATCAATTTGCGGAGTTTAATAGATATACAAATTCTCCTGTTGCACGCTATAAAAATGAACTTTACAATATGCCATTTAACATGAATACCTTTAATAAGTTATGGGGAGTAGTAACGCCAGAAGAGGCAAAAGCAAAAATTGAGCAAGAAAAGAAAGAAGCTGGAATTACTGAACCTAAAAATTTAGAAGAACAAGCAATTTCTTTAGTTGGAAAAACTATTTATGAAAAGCTTGTAAAAGGTTATACTGAAAAGCAATGGGGAAGAAAATGCACAGAGCTTCCTAGCTTTATAATAAAACGTTTACCAGTAAGATTCATATATGATAATAATTATTTCAACGATAAATATCAAGGAATCCCAATTGGAGGATATACTCAGATTATAGCAAAAATGCTTGATGGAATAGATGTAAAACTTAATTATGACTATTTTGAGCATAAGCAAGAACTTAATAATATTGCAGAGAAAATAGTATTTACAGGACCAATAGATAAGTACTATGATTATAAATTTGGAGAGCTTGAATATAGAAGCTTGAAATTTGAAGAAGAAGAATTGAATATTCCAAACTATCAAGGAAACGCAGTTGTAAATTATACTGAATACGAAGTTCCATATACGAGAATAATAGAGCATAAACATTTTGAATATGCAAAGAGTCTAGGACAAGAAGATACAATTTCAAAAACAATAATAACAAGAGAATATCCTGATACATGGAATAAAGAGAAAGAAGCATATTATCCAATAAACAATGATAAAAACAATGCTTTATATCAAAAATATGTGGATTTAGCAAGCCAAGACAAGAATGTTATATTTGGTGGAAGGCTTGGAATGTATAAATATTATGATATGGATAAAGTAATTGCAGAAGCGTTGAAATGCGTTGAAAAAGAGCTCTAGAATACATGATATGTCAAACTTTGTCGAACGATTTTTGTTGCCAGAAAGTTACATAAGTGCTATACTTTTAATAGTATTTATTACGAACATAATGAAAGGATGTGTTGAATATGAATAAAGTCCAGCCTATAGAAATCGCAGAATGGTTTATGAAACAAAATATTAGTGGATTAGATAATACCCAAGATGGAAATACGAAAATGCAAAAGTTATTGTTTTTTTCACAATTAATATATATGTGCAAAAATAATGAAAACACTATGTTTGATGACGAATTTTCGGCTTTTAAAAATGGAATGGTTCTAAATGATATTAGAATGCAATATAGAAATGGATACAACACATTAAAAGAAAAGAGCAAAGAAGAGATTAAATTACCCAAAGAGATAGAAGAGTCGTTAGAGCTGACAAAAGAAATTTTTGGACATTACAGTGCAGCAGAATTATCAGATTTATGTCACGAATTTAATGCTTGGAGTAAACACTTTGACGAATCAAAAATGCTATTTGGATATAATAAGAAAAAAGCACAAGTTCCATATAATGAACTTAAAGAAGAGTTATACAGAATGAAAAAAGTGCTTCAAGCTTATGACAGTACTGCTGATTTGCCCTATAATGAAGAGGAAGATTATTGATCATAGAAGAAAGGCAGATATTAAAGTTTTTTCCTCCCATATTAGATGGAGGAGAAAAGTCAGAAAAATTAAGATATATGTTGGTAATAAATAATAATGAAACAACAAATGAAATAAGCATGCTAAATGTTTCAAGTATAAAAAGAAATTCAGCAGACTTATTAAGAGATTCTAATATTCAAATAAAGGAATATAGACCATTGCCAGTACCATCATACGTAAAGTTGGGTACAACATATAAAATACCGTATTTTAGGGAACTTGAAAATTTTGTTATATCATTTGGTGGAAAAATTCGAGATACTCAGTTTGATAAAATAATGGAAGAATATAAGAAATATAATAATAAAAAACGAACAAATAATGAAATTATATTTTCAGAAGAGGAATTTAAAATATATAATAAAATACCAATACAAAGGGGATTTAAAGTATAATTTGATATAGTAATTCAAATATCGACATGTAAATTACAAGGAGTTACAACTAGTTATTAATTAGGTGGTAACTCCTTTTTCATTGTCAATTAAATAACTCACGGGTTTTATTCGTGATTATGACTTTATATATAGCTATAAAGTTTCCACCAAAAAGATTATAAAAACATCAAAATTATTACAATTTTTTTATTGTAAATGCTGTATTTCTTTGATATAATTTAACTGAAATTTTATCATTTATGGAGGCAAATTTATGCAAGAAAATATTAAAAATATTTTAAATACAAATTTAGCAAAATCAATCATTATAATTATAATATCTATGATATTATACAATATCATAAAAAATATAGCAGACAAAACAGTAACTGCTACCATGAAAATTGGTAAAAAAGACAGAAAAAAACAAAATAGTGTAATTATGTTCAACAGTATTTTAAAATATACTTTTGGAATTGTTGTATTAATTCTTCTTCTTGAAGTTAATGGTGTAAATGTTTCATCGTTAATAGCAAGCCTTGGTATTGTTGGTATCGTTGTTGGTCTTGCTGTTCAAGATGCTCTTAAGGACTTGATTGCTGGAAAGAACATTATATCTGACCACTTTTTTGAGACAGGAGATGTAATAAAATACAACGGAATAACTGGAAAGGTTATTTCTCTTGGATTGAAAACTACAAAAATACAAGACTTAGATACAAATAATATTATTTCTATTACAAATAGACACATTGAGCAAGCTGAAAGAGTTGGGGACTGGCTTGGAATTTCTATTCCTGCTCCTTATGAAAAAAGTGTAGAAGAAGTGGAGAACATAATTCCACCAATAGTAGAGGAGATTAAGTCTTTTGAAAATGTGAAAGATTGTGTGTACATTGGAATAGGTAAATTTGCCGATTCAAGTGTTATATATAAGCTTTTAATAACTTGTGCTCCAGAATATAAATTAGAAGTAAAGAGAAAAGCTTTAAGAGTAATAAAAATTTCAATGGATAAGGCTAAAATATCAATTCCATATACTCAAATTGATATTCACCAATGTTAAACAATATTTTCAAAAAACTATTGCATTTTTTATTTATTAAAAATATAATATACCAAGAATATAAATATTATAATTTTTTACAAAGGAGATTTTACATATATGAGAAAATATTTTGGAACAGATGGTATTAGAAGAATTGCAAATAGCGAGCTTACACCAGAATTGGTGTACAGAGTTGCAAAGGCTGGAGCTTATGTGCTTTCAAAACACACAGACCATACTCCAACAATTTTTATAGGAAGGGATACTAGAATTTCTGGTACTCTTATAGAAGCAGCAATGACTGCAGGATTTTTAAGCTATGGTGCAAATGTTAAGCTTTTAGGAGTTTTACCAACGCCAGGTGTTGCTTATTTAACAAGAAGATACAAAGCAGATGCAAGTGTTGTTATTTCGGCATCTCATAACACTTTTGAATTCAATGGAATTAAATACTTCAGTAATAAAGGAATGAAAATTCCAGATGCTTTGGAAGAAGAAATTGAAGAGGTAATGGATTCTGGAAAGTTAGATGAATTAACAGCTGTTAGTGATAAAATTGGTGTATCTGAAAATAGAGAAGATTTATTAGAGGAGTATGTTTATTTCTTTAGAAAGAACTTTGAAGAAGAACTGGAAAATCTTGAAAAAGAAAATTTTACAGTTGCAATAGATACAGCAAATGGTGCTACATCTGTCGTTGCAGATAAGGTATTCACAAAACTAGGAATTAACCATTACATAATTAATAATCACCCAAATGGAATAAATATAAATGATAAATGTGGTTCTACTCATATTGAAGGATTACAAAAATTTGTTGTAGAGCATAAGTGCAATCTTGGAATTGCTTACGATGGTGATGGAGATAGATGTTTAGCTGTTGACGAAAAAGGTGAACTTGTAGATGGTGACCGCATCATGGCTGTAATATCAAATTACCTAAAAGAAAAAGGAAAACTAAATAAAAATACTCTAGTTGCTACAGTAATGAGCAATTTAGGATTAAGAAAGTATGCAGAAAGCAATGATATTCATTTCGAGGCAACAAAAGTTGGAGATAGATATGTTCTTGAAAATATGCTTGCAAACGGATATAATTTAGGAGGAGAACAATCTGGACATATCATATTATTAGACTATAATCCTACAGGAGACGGAATTCTAACATCATTGATGCTTATAAAAATAATGTTGGAAAAAGGCTTGGCTATTTCGAAACTATGTGATATAATTCGAATATATCCACAAGTTTTGATAAATGCAAAAGTAAATTCAAATAAAAAATACGATTTTGACAAAGATCCAGAAATAAAATCTGAAATAGAAAAATTGGAAAAAGAATTTTCTGGAAATGGTAGAGTACTTATTAGACCTTCTGGTACTGAACCACTTGTTAGAGTTATGATAGAAGGAGAGGACCAAGGTTATATTAAAGCTAAGGCTGAAGCTTTAGCAAAATTAATAGAACAAAAGTTAAAATAAAGGAGGAAAACATATGCCATTCATCAATTTTTCAAATGTAGTTACAGTTCTTCTAGCACTTATATTATTTGTTTTAATACTATTTTTAGGCAAAGAAACACATAAGAGCGGAGTACAAGCAGTAATGTTGTTTGCATTTTTATTAATGTTAATATGCCATACAATGGAACTTATGGTAATGCCAGGAATATCAGAAGAAACATATCATGCACTAACAGTTAGTTTAGTTGTTGATTTTGTATTCATTTTCTTATCTTTCATATCATATCTTTGGGTTGATGATATTCAAACAAAAGTAGAGAAGAAAAAGAGCATAGATGACAGCTTAAACTGGTTTTGGGCAAAAGTTTAATTAGAATAATATAATAATTATAGTAAAAATAAAAGTATGCGATAATTGATGCGAACCAAAAGGGAAAACATTGATTAACGTATACTTTTTTTGCAAAATATCTTTAAATTAAATATAATAAATGTTATAATAATTGCTATAATAAATGATATAACAATTTTTTTAGAGAAAGGAATAGTGGAAAAATTACCTATGCCAAAAATGGAAACGAAAACAATTGCAAAAAATCCAACTGCCAAACATAATTACACAATTTTAGACACAATGGAAGCTGGAATTGTGCTTACTGGAACCGAAATAAAGTCGATAAGAAATGGTAAAGTAAATTTGAAAGATAGTTATGCTGGAATAAAAAATGGCGAAGTATACATATATTCTATGCATATAAGTCCATATGAACATGGTAACATTTTTAATAAAAATCCATTGAGAGACAGAAAGTTACTATTAAATAAAAGGGAAATCTTCAAATTAGAAGGAATGATTAGTAAAAAGGGATACACACTTGTTCCAATTTCTTTATATTTCAAGAAAAATAGAGTTAAAGTTGAACTCGGAATTGGAAAAGGTAAAAAATTATTCGACAAAAGAGAAGATTTGAAGAAGAAAGATTCAGAAATGTATATAAAAAAACATTTAGATATTTAGTCTGATAAATAAAATTTTTATATAAAATATATTATTAAGTAAAAAACTAAATGCGATTTGTAACAAAAAAATGTATATAAAAATTTCAAAAAATTACTAGACTTTTTTTGCAAAATTGTGTATTATAATAAAGAGTAATTTAAACAAGAGAGGATGATGATTTATAAATGAAAAATAAATCTTTAAAAATTTTTTTAATTAGTATGATATTTGTATTTGTAGTATTTGCTACAAAATGTATGGCGGTTAATATAGACATGGATCTTGGAGCAAATTTGGTAGACCAAAATGTATTAAGCAATACTGAAATGGTAGACCAAATAGAAAATGTAGAAAATACAATGAGCAATTCATCAAGTAATACATCTTCAAATTCAGAAAGTGCTGGAAATGTACAAGCTTCAAATCAGATTGGAGGAAGCGTAGATTCTTCAACAAAATCAAATAGCAGTATATTTAGCGTACTTCCAGAATCAGAACTTGGACTTACAAATGTATTAAACATTTTATTAATTGCAGTTGGATTTGTTTTAATATTACTTGCAATAGCAATAATAATAAAATTGAAAAATTAAAAAACGAATTATTTTGACAAAAAATTTCTTTTTTCCATTTTTTCAATGTATATTTTAATATTATCAATTAATAATAATATTATATTTATGCAAGGAGGAAATTATGAAAAAGAAATTTTTTATTTTATCAACTTTAATTTTTTCTTTTCTATTCTTTACTTCAACAGCAACTTTTGCAGCAGATAATACAATGAATGTAATAGGCGATGGAGCAAGAAATGTAGTAAACGGAGCAGAGAATCTTGTTACAAAAGGTGTGGACGCAACAAAAAATACAGTAAACGACATTTCAAAAGGTGTTGGAGACACAATGAATTCAGAAAAAAACACAACCCAAAATGCAACAAGAAACAACAGTAACAATTACAGCACTCAAAGAACAGCAACAAGAACTACTGCCAACAATGGAATGTTTGCAGGAATGAATGCAATGACTTGGAGCTGGATAATAATGGGTATTTTGGGTATTGCAATTATAGCACTTGTTTGGACTTATGGAATGCAATATGATAAAGAGCGTAAAGAAGAACATTCAAATATAAATGAATAAAGGCAAGATTAAATTCTAATTAAATTTAATGATAAGTTTGAAAATTGAAGAAGATAGGTAAACAACATCTTCTTCAATTTTTATTGAGATTATGTTGATAAAGTGATATACTTTTTCTAGATAAATATTTTATGATAGGAGAGTAAGAATGGATAATAGAAATGAACAACTTGCACATAACCTTATTGTAAATTCAATTTCTCTAAAGGAAAATGATAATTTACTTGTAGAATTAACTGGAAAAGGTGGACTAGAACTAGCAAATGAAATTATAAGACAGGCAAAGGAAATAAATGCGAGACCAATTTTAAAAGTAATAGAGTATGAAAAACTTCGTGAATTTCTTATAAAAGCGACTGATGAAGAAATTATAGAGTATGGAAAAAGAGATTATGAAACAATGAAGAAAATGCAAGCCTACATAGGAATAAGCTCACCTAGATCTGACAAAAGCTTAGAAGGAGTTCCTCAAGAAAAGATAGAAAGTTATAACAAGAACTATACTGCTTTGGTACATTTGGAACAAAGAGTGAAACATACGAAATGGTGTATATTACGATATCCAAATGAATATTTTGCAAAAAAGAGCAATATGACTTTAGAGGAATTTAGGGATTTTTACTATAAAGTTTGTAATGTTGATTATAATAAAATGAAGAATGCAATGGATCCTCTAAAGGATTTGATGAATAAAACCGATAAGGTTCATATAGTAGCTCCCGGAACAGATATAACATTTAGCATAAAAGGAATACCAGCGGAGAAATATTATGGAACATTCAACATTCCAGATGGAGAAGTTGCAACATGTCCTGTAAGAGATAGTATTAATGGATATATTACATATAACACTAAAACAAAATATAATGATATTATATTTGAAGATATAAAGTTTGAATTTGAAAATGGAAAAATAGTGAATGCATCGGCAAGAGAACACACAAAGCAATTGAATGATATACTTGATACAGATGAAGGAGCTAGATATATTGGTGAATTTGCCTTTGGATTGAATCCATACATAAATAATACAATGTGTGATACATTGTTTGATGAAAAGATAAATGGAAGTTTTCACTTGACTCCAGGAACGGCTTTGGAAGAAAGTGACAATGGAAATAGGTCTGCAATACATTGGGACATAGTTAAAATTATGAGAAAAGAATATGGAGGTGGAAAAATTTATTTTGATGATGTGCTAATAATGAAGGACGGAAATTTTGTTTTAGAGGATTTAAAAAAATTAAATGCTGAAAATTTGAAATAGTATAGAAAATACAATAAATAGTAGCGATTAAAATTTTAATTCGCTACTATTTATTTAAATTTTATACCTTTAATTTTGAATGCTTTGCATTGATACGTAGCATCTCTTCTGTGATGTACTTATCAATTTTCTGACTTTGTTTTAAAACGGTTTCATAGTCAGCTCCGTTTGCAATTAATGCCTCTAGTTTGGCAGTGTGTTTTAATCGCTTGAGAGTTTTATTTTTCATAAGTCATCAACTCCTCTATACATATAATAACATATTTTTCCAGAGAAATTTGTCGAAACGTGTCATGAAAATAAAAATTTTTCAATATTTTGAAAATTTATTTGTATAGAGGGGCTTTTTAAAGAAAATTAGCAATTTTTGTCATTGCATTTGTAACTAGAACACATTGACTCATCAGGTTCTGTTGTGTTACAGCCTTGAACTGGAGTTACAATGATGTTTTCTAATTGGCAAAGTTGTCTTTGTCCGTTGTTGAATTTGCAAGAAGTTACAGTGCAGTTTATTGTTTGATTTTCCTTATTTGTTTGTTTCATAATAATCATTCCTTTCATATAAATTCTTCTATTAGCATTACCGAATCAGAAAAATTTATTCAAAGGAAAAACTATTATCGAAGTTCACGTTTAAATCCATATTTAAAATCACTTTTTGAATTTAATTTTGAAGTACTTTTTAATTCTCCAGCTGTATCTTTTAATTCGATTTGAGATTCTTTTGCAGAAATTTGACTTGAACTGATTCGAGAATTTTTTTGAGAACTTGGGGACAAATTGAACTGCGATGGCTTCAAAGGATTGCTTTTTGAATTAGATTGTGAGTCTTGCTGTGATGTGTTAGGATTTAAACTTCTATTTAATTCTGAGCTTTTTGTTGAATCCTCATTTCGATTTTCTTGGGTACAAGGGCAGTTTGCACCAGACGAAATGCAGACATTTGTCGGATTTTTGAAAGACAAATACCAACTCATTCCATTTCTTTGTTGCATAATACTAGTGTTCCTTGCTTGAAGCTCTGCAAAGGTTTGAGGCATTGGAACAATCATTGGCTCGTTTGGCATCCAGTTAGCAGGAGCCATTTGGTTATTTGCATCTGCAACCTGAAGTGCTCTTACAATTCTTAAAATTTCTGGAATATTTCTTCCAATGTTCATAGGATAAACTAAAATTGTTCTAACAATTTGTTTATCATCAATTATGAAAACGTTTCTAACAGTTGAGGTATTGCTAACCATATTTGAAATCATACCATATTTTCGTGCAATTTCGCCACTTCTATCAGCTATAATAGGGAATGGAATAACTATTCCTGTTTTGCAATAAATGTCGTACATCCATGCCAGATGAGAAGGATTGCTGTCGATGCTAAGACCAATTAAACAAGTATTTATTTTATTGAAATATGTATTGGCATTTGCAAATGCAATCATTTCAGTTGTGCATACGGGGGTAAAAGCCTTCAATTTTGGGATATTATATTAATCGGTTAATTTCAGGTTTTAGCTCGAATTTCATACTCTTATCATGATAAATCCATATTTTATCAATTAAACACTCTAAAATATATCTATTGGGCTCGTTAGATTTTAGAATATCATCAAAATATTCTATTGCTGTTTTTAATTTTTTTATTTTTTCTGTGTCTAAATCTTCTTGTTGTTGCTCTAATAATTTTTGTAATTGTTCTATTCGATTAGTTTTATCTTTTTCCAATTCTTTATATGTATTTTCAATCATTTCTCGTTGATACTCATTTGTGGTATTAGTTAAATCTTTAATTTTTTGACTAATCAAAACTTTGTATTC
>OGDY01000275.1_pt1 | contig 70697 bp, 60 predicted proteins | sample 1570341 | NCBI WGS metagenome assembly OGDY01 (sample SAMEA2581972, study PRJEB24529) | metagenome | biome: Human gut stool | place: China | collected 2011 | reverse complement strand
CTACACTGGCTTTCTCCTATCGAGTTCGCTGTACAATATGTTTGACAAACCTACAGGATTTTTCTCCTGCACAAATCTCTGGCTTGCCTAACTCCGTTTTTCGTGTTATAATAATTCCATTCATACGAAAGGGATGTTCAGGGCCTATGAAGATTCAGGAATCCGCCGAGAATTATCTGGAGACCATTCTGGTGCTCAAGGAGCGTAAGGGCCTTGTGCGTTCCATCGACATTGCAAATGAACTGGAGTTCTCCAAGCCGAGCGTCAGCATCGCCATGCGCAACCTGCGCGAAAACGGCTATGTCTCCATGGACGCGGGCGGCTTTATCACGCTGCTTCCGGCCGGGCAGGAGATCGCCGAGCGCATTTACGAGCGCCACCGCCTGCTGACGAAGTGGCTGACCGGCCTCGGGGTCGATCCTGCGATCGCCTCGGAGGACGCCTGCCGCATCGAGCATGTGATCAGCGCGGAGAGCTTTGCCGCCATCAAGGCGCATGTCCAGAAACACGACGCAGAATAATTCGGAAATACCAAAAGCAGGGATCGGAGGCTTTCTCCGGTCCCTGTTTTTGCAGAACGCCCCACCGGTCCGGCCGGTGGGTATGATTTCAAAGAGCCCCGCAGAGTTCGCCGCCCGCAGGCGGCGAAAAAAGTGGGATCTTCTTAAGCCTGAAAGGCTTGTCAAACAGGAACTCACTCCTTCAGCAGGCGGCGGCGGGCGAGGTTGATCGTGCCCTCCTGCATGTGGTTCATCCAGCTCAGGCTCTTGCCGCAGCCGTAGGCCGCGCAGGAATCCGCGTCGTCCGCGACAACGCACGTCATCTCCGTGCGCTCGCACAGCAGGCGGTCCATGCCGAAGAGCTGGCTGCCGCCGCCCGTCAGGACGATGCCATTGCGCGCAATGTCCGCCACGAGCTCCGGCGTGGTGCTCTCGAGCACATCGAGCACCTTGTCCATGATCTGACGGGCGGGGCGGCGCAGGACCTCCATGAGCTCCTCGGATGCCAGCGTGGCCTCGCGGGCAAGGCCGTTCTTGAGGTCACGGCCCTTGACGGTCATGGTCAGTGCCTCCGGCCGGGGCGTGACGCAGCCGATGGACATCTTGATCTCCTCTGCAACGGTCGTACCGATGAGCAGACCGTAGCGGCGGCGCAGATGGCGGATGATGGCCTCGTCGAAGGCCGCGCCCGCCACCTTGAGCGAGGCGGACTGCGCAATGCCGTTCATGGTCAGCACGCCGATATCCGTCGTGCCGCCGCCGATGTCGACGACCATCCGGCCCTCGGGGGCGGTGATATCGAGCTGGGCGCCGAGGGCAGCAGCCAGCGGCGCTTCGATGAGGTAGACGCGGCGGGCGCCTGCCTCCATGGCGGCCTGAATGACGGCGCGCTCCTCGACCTCCGTGATGCCGCTGGGGACTGTGACGATCATGCGCGGCTTGACGATGGCGTGGCGGAGCACGCGGCGGAGCATCTCCGTCAGCATGCGGGCCGTGAGCTCATAGTCGGAGATGACGCCGTCCTGCAGCGGGTGCACGGCGACGACATTGCCGGGCGTGCGCCCGAGCATGCTCCGCGCGGCCGCGCCGACCTGCAGCACCTTGCCGCTGTTTTTATCGAGGGCGATGACGGACGGCTCGCGCAGCACGATGCCGCGCCCGGCCGCATAGATCAGCACGTTGGACGTGCCGAGATCGATCCCAAGGTCTCTGGAAAAGAATAACATAGTTTGCACCTACCTGTCTGCGGGTTTCTGCCCCGGCTCCGGCGTGGCGGCCAGAGCGGCGCAGACCACGGAGGACGCGCCCGCCGTGAGCAGCACGCGGCTGCATTCCGAGAGCGTTGCGCCCGTGGTCAGAATATCATCGATCAGCAGGACACTGCGTCCTGCAAAGCGTTCGGGAGAAACGGCGCGGTAAGCGCCGAGCACATTGGCGCGCCGCGCGGCGGCGTCCCGCTGGGACGACTGCGCGGGATTGTGGCGAATTTTCTGCAGCGTCTGCGTGCAGGGAAGCTCCAGCTCCTTCGCCACGGCGTGCGCCAGCAGCTCCGTCTGGTCATAGCCGCGGGAGCGGCGGCGCTTCGCGCTGACCGGTACCCAGGACAGGATCTCAAACGGAGCGGTCCGGAGCAGGGGCGCGAGCATGCGGCCGTAGGCAGCGGCGTACTGTGACTGCCCGGAGAATTTGAAGCGGCGGAGCGATTCCGCCACAACGCCCTCATAGGGATACACGGCATAGCACTCCGTGTAGAACTGCCCGCGCCGCAGCGGGGCGGGGATCGGCTCGAGCTCGTGCACGCAGCGGGCGCAGACGTCGTGCTCCTCCGGCCGCAGCAGGCGGCGGCAGAACACGCACTTCGGCGGGTACAGCAGGTCGAGCAGCTGAGAGAACAGCGCCCTCATGCTTCGCCCTGCAGCCGGAAGCGCAGACCGCTGTAGCGCTTGTTGCGGCGGTTGTTCTGCGTCATCTGGGCGATGAGCTCCTCGTTGCCGACGAGGAGGAGCAGCTCCCGCGCACGGGTGATGGCCGTGTAGAGCACGCCGCGCGTCAGCAGCATCGGTGAGCCGCCGCCGATGGCAAAGATCACGGCGCGGTATTCGCTGCCCTGGCTCTTGTGCGCGGTGATGGCGTAGGCAAGCTCCAGCTCCGAGAGCATCTCGGGCTCATAGACGACCTCGCGGTCGTCAAAGAGGACGTGGATCTGGTCCTCCTTCGGGTCGATGGAGACGATCGTGCCGATGTCGCCGTTGAACACGCCCGTGCCGGACGAGCCGTTGGCGCGCTTCCACGGCAGATCGTAGTGATTGCGGATCTGCATGACGCGGTCGCCCTCGCGGAAGCACGAGCCGCCGCTGAGCTTTTCGTGTCTGCCGGGCTGCGGCGGGTTCAGCGCCGCCTGCAGGGCGCGGTTCAGATTGGCCGTCCCCGTCTCGCCCTTGCGGGTGGGGCTGATGACCTGAATTTCCCCGGCGGGGATATGCATATTCTGCGGCAGACGGCGCGCGCAGAGCTCGCAGACGGTCTGCACGAGCTGCGCGGGCGCGCGGCGGCGCAGGAAGAAGCAGTCGCGGTCCTTTGCGGTCAGAACAGGCAGCTCGCCGCGGTTGACGGCGTGGGCGTTCATGACGATGAGGCTCTGCCGGGCCTGCCGGAAAATTTCCGTCAGGCAGACGGACGGGACGATGCCGCTGCGGATGAGGTCGGAAAACAGGCTGCCCGCGCCGACGCTCGGCAGCTGGTCCGGGTCGCCGACGAGCACAAGGCAGGCCTCCTGCGGCAGCGCCTCGAGCAGACTGTGCATGAGCAGCACGTCGACCATGGACATCTCGTCCACGATGACGGCGTCGCATTCCAGCGGCTCGTCCTCATTGCGGGCGAAGAACATCTCGCCGTTTTCGGGCGAGACCTGCGCCTCGAGCAGGCGATGGACGGTCGCGGCGTCGCGGCCGGTCAGCTCGGACAGACGCTTGGCGGCGCGCCCGGTCGGCGCGGCCAGCAGCGTTTTGCGGCCGAGCTTGGAAAACAGGGTCAGAATGCCGGACAGCACCGTCGTCTTGCCGGTGCCGGGGCCGCCCGTCAGGATCATGATGCGGCGCTCGGCTGCCATGCGGATGGCATCGCGCTGGCGTTCGGCATAGGTGATGCCCTCAATGGCCTCGATGCCCTGCAGCACGCGCTCCGCATCGGGCAGCGGCGCGGGCGGGTGCTGGGCCATGGCACGGATGCGGGCGGCAATGGCCGTCTCCGCCTCGTAATATTCCGGCAGATAAACGGCTGCGATCCCGGCAATGGTGCTGTGCTCCACGCGGCCCAGCTCGGTCAGACGGTCGACGGCCGCGATCACGGGCTCCGCTTCGAGGCTCAGCAGCTGAGACGTTGCCGCAACGAGCTTGTCCTGCGGAAGAAAGGTATGTCCGTTTGTGAGATTATGGCGCAGCTCAAAGATAACGCCCGCTTCGACGCGGCGGGCGTCGTCGCCGTCAAAGCCGAGCTCCAGCGCAAGCTGATCGGCTGCGCCGAAGCCTGCGCCGAACTGCGGCTGCGCCAGCAGGTAGGGGTCCTCCTGCACGCGCTCGAGCGACTGTGCGCCGTAGACGCGGTACAGCCGCACGGCGACCTGCGCCGGGATGCGGTAGCCCGCAAGAAACTCGATGAGCCGCCGCACGGCGACCTGCTGCCGGAACGAGGCGCCGATCTCCAGCGCCTTTTTGCGCGAGATGCCGTCGATCTCCGTCAGCCGCTCCGGCGCGGCCTCGAGAATTTTCAGACTGTCCGTGCCGAAGGCGGCGACGATCTTTTCGGCCGTTTTCGGCCCAACGCCCCGCACGGCGCGGGAGGAGAGATAGGCGCGGATCTCCGCCGTGGAGTCCGGAAGCAGCCGCTCCAGAAACTCTGCCTCGAGCTGGCGGCCGTAGGTGGCGTGCGCCGTCCATTTTCCGGTGACGATGAGCCGCTCTCCGGCGGCCGGGGCGGGGATCGTCCCGACGACCGTGATCAGGCCGCCGTCGTCGCTGTCCAGCTTGACGACGGCATAGCCGTTTTCCGGATTTTCAAAGACCACAGCGGCGATCGTCCCGCTGACCAGCTCCTGCTCCAAGTGCCAGTTCTCCCATTCTGCCGGGGCGGCCGGGCTCAGGCCTCAAAGGCCCCCAGCCGCTCCAGATATTCTGCCGCCTGCCCGGCGGCGCAAAGCTGCTCGCCCGCCGCATCCCGCAGCAGGCGCGCGGCGGCCTCCTGCCCCTCCGGGGTCAGGCCGCGGTCGATCCAGATAATTTGTGCGCGCAGGCCGCGATGCTCGCGCATCCAGCGGCAGCCGCGGATCTGCCGCTCCACCTCGGCCGCGCCGCCCTGCAGCGGCGCAACGAGCACGGCATCCTCGCGCGGCAGCGGAAGCAGCATGGCCTCCGCCACGGACCAGAGCAGGAGCAGCAGCCCGCAGGCCGCAAGCCCCGCCGTCAGGATCGTCAGCGCCATACCATCACCTCATGCCAGACTATGCAGGCCGCAGGCGATGGGTTCCTATTTAGGGCAGCACCGCACAATCCGGCGAAGGCCGAAGATGCAGCTGTGCGATGATGCTCTCACATATTTTACAGCAGAAACGGGAAAGACGCAAGCGGGAAATCCCGTCAGGCCCCCAGCACGAAGAAATTTAGGATGATGCACACGCAGCTCAGGACCAGAAAAATGATCCAGCCGGGCGTGCGGAAAAACAGCCGCCGCCATTTTGGGTCGATGGGGTCGCGCTCCCGCCGCGCGGCGAGCTTTTTCCGGAAGACGAGCGCCAGCACAAGGCAGACGGCCAGCGGCAGAAGGAACAGCACGCCGCGGATCGCCAGCCAGTACCATGTGCCGCTCAGCGGCCGCAGCAGGGCGTCCAGCCCGAGGGCCAGAACGGCGTTGTTCAGGATATGCAGGCTCATGGACCAGAGTATGGAGTATTCCACGGCGACATAGCCCGCCAGCAGGCCGAAGCCGAAGGCAAACGGCGTCTGCGTCAGATTCTGGTGCACAAGGCCGAACAGCAGCGCCGAGCAGAAAATGGCAAAGCGCTTGCCATAGGGCTGCAGGCTGCGCAGCACGGCCCCGCGGAACAGCAGTTCTTCCGTGACAGGGGCGGCCACCGCGGTATAGAGCGCGAGCGATACGGACGTCTCCGCCGTGCCGGACACGACCTTGCTTTTGGTGCGGAAAAATTCCATGGCCGGGGAGAGCAGGCTCTGCAGCAGACCGGCCGCGCCCTGCAGCGCCAACAGGCAGAGGACCCAGAGCAGGACCTCGCCCGCGCGCGGCCTTCCTGAGCGGGCAAACATCACGTTCTGCCAGAACGGCCTGCGCTTCCAGATGAGCACCAGGCCGACGGTACCGCAGGCGGCCGCAAGGCGGCCGGCCCCGGTGAGCCATGCAGGAATGTCCAGCTGCAGGAAAGACAGGAGCACGACCCCGGTCGAGCTGAGCTGGCTGAACACGGCCAGCCAGATGAGAAGCATCAGGCACACGCGGTTCATGCGGCTGCGGGCGATGGCCCGCCTGCCAAGCTCCTGCCGCCATGCCAGCTTTTCCAGCCGGACGGACTCCGACGTCCAGAGCGGCGAGCTTGTCTGGTTCGGGAATTCCTGCGTCATGTCTTGTCCTCCATTCGGGGCAGCACGGCCTCGGCGCAGCGCATGCCGTCTACGGCAGCAGAGAGGATGCCGCCGGCGTAGCCCGCACCCTCGCCGCAGGGATACAGGCCCCGGAGCTCGCTCTGGCAGTCCTCGCCGCGCACGATGCGCACGGGGGAGGAGCTGCGCGTCTCCGGCGCGGTCAGCAGGGCGTCCGGCGCGTCAAAGCCGGGCAGCAGACCGGCAAGGCGGGGCATGGCCTGCTCCAGCGTGTCGGTCAGCTTTTTCGGCAGCGCGTCGTGCAGGTCGCACAGGCGAACGCCGGGACGGTAAGTCGGGCGGATACCGCCCTCAGCAGCGGAGGGGCGGTGCGCCAGAAAATCGCCGAGCAGCTGCGCAGGCGCGTGATAGTCCGCGCCGCCGAGGCGGAAGCAGGCCTGCTCGATCTGCTCCTGCCAGAGCATGCCGCCGAGCGGGCCGGGCTCCGGGAAGTCCTCCGGTGTCACGGAGGCCAGCAGGGCAGAGTTGGCATTTTCGCCGCCGCGCGCGGCATAGCTCATGCCGTTCGTGACGACGCCGCCGGGCTGCGAGGCCGCGGCGACCACATGGCCGCCCGGACACATGCAGAATGTATAGGCCGCGCCGCCGTCCGGAAGGTGCACGGCGAGCTTATAGTCGGCCGGGGGCAGCTCGCCGCGCGGCTTGCCGTACTGCGCGCGGTCGATGACGGCCTGCGGATGCTCGATGCGCACGCCCATGGCAAACGGCTTCGGCTGCATGGGGATCGCGGCCGCGTGGAGCCAGCGGAACGTATCGCGGGCGCTGTGGCCGATGGCGAGAATGACGTCCCGGCATGCAAACGACCGCTCTGCTCCGTCCTCAATCCAGCGGACACCCGTTATGCGGCCATCCTGCGTCTCAAGTCCCGTCAGGCGCGCACCGAAGCGGACTTCGCCGCCGAGGCGCAGCACCTCTTCCCGCAGGTTCTGAATGACGTGGAACAGCACATCTGTCCCGACGTGCGGTTTGGCGTCGTAGAGAATTTCCTCCTGCGCACCGAAGCGCACGAACTGCTGAAGCACCCAGCGGCCGCGCTCGTTCTTCGTGCCGGTGTTGAGCTTGCCGTCGGAAAACGCACCTGCGCCGCCCTCGCCGAACTGGACGTTGCTCTCGGGGTCCAGCGGGCCGCCGCTCCAGAAGCGCTCGACCTTTTCCCGGCGCAGCGGTGCGGGGTCGCCGCGCTCGAGCACGAGGGGCCGCAGCCCCGCCTTCGCCAGCACGAGGGCGGCGAACATGCCTGCCGGGCCGAAGCCGACGACCACGGGCCGCTCCGATGCGGTGCAGCGGGGAATATGGTAGACATAGGGCGCCTCCCGCGTGATCTTTGCGCTGCGGCAGCGGCGCAGCACGGCTCCCTCGCCGCTGCGGAGCGTGACGTCCACGGTGTAGACCCAGCGGAGGTCCGGCTTTTTGCGGGCGTCAAGGGAGCGGCGGAAAATGTGCAGCGCGGCGATGTCCGATGCGCGGATATGCAGGGCCTGCGCCGCATGATAATACAGCTCGGAGACATCGTGCGTCTCCGGCAGGATCAGGTCACGAATGCGAAGCATGGCGTTCCCTCCCGGTAAGCAGCTGCCCGGCCAGACGGCCGGAGGACCAGGCCCACTGCAGATTATAGCCGCCGCAGTCACCGTCGATGTCCAGCACCTCGCCCGCGGCATACAGGCCGGGGCAGAGGCGGCTCTCCAGCGTCTGCGCGGAAAATTCGTCCGTGCGGATGCCGCCCGCCGTCACCTGCGCGGCGTCAAAGCCCATCGGGCCGAGCACGGGCAGAGCAAAGGCCTTGACGGCCCGGCAAATCTCCGGCAGCCTGTCCGCCTGGAGCGAGCCGCACGGCGCTTCGAGCGAGAGACCGCAGCGGCGCAGCACCGTCCGCCCGAGGCGGTTGTGGAGCATACCGGTCAGCAGGTCCTCCAGCGCAAGCTGCGGCAGGGCCGCCTGCCGCGCCTGCAGGAGCTGCGTCAGCTCTCCGGCGGGGACGTCCGGCAGCAGGTCGAGCAGCAGGAGCCCGCCCTGCGCGGCCGCGCGGGACAGCTCGAAGATCACGGGGCCGCTCACGCCGTAGTCCGTGAACTGCAGCTCGCCTGCGCGCTCCGTTCGGCCGCCGTCCGTCTTGAGCACGGCGCGCACCTCGCAGCGCACGCCCTTGAGCGAGCGCACCCACGTCGGCTCCGTGCGCAGCTGCACAAGGGAGGGCTGCAGCTTCGTCCGGCTGTGGCCGAGGGCCGTCAGCAGGCGGTAGCCGAGGTCCGTTCCGCCCAGCTTGCCGCCCGCCGCGCCGCCTGCGCAGACGATAACGCGGTCAAACAGGCAGCTTTCGTCCCCGAGGCGGACGGAAAAGCCGCCCTTCGTGCGGCGCAGCTCCGTGATCTCGCAGCCCGCGTGCAGCGTGACGTTCTGCCGCCCGGCCAGCGTCAGCCGCAGAACATCAGCCACGCTGTTGGCGCTGTCGCTTGCGGGATAGACGCGGCCGCCCGGCTCCGTTACGGTCAGAAGGCCCATGGAGCGGAACCACGCCAGCGTCTGCTCCACGCCGAAGGCCTCCAGCGCGGGCAGACAGAACTGCGGCGCCGTGCCGTGGTAGTGCGACAGATCCATGTCCCGATTCGTGAGATTGCAGCGGCCGTTTCCGGTCGCCAGCAGCTTGCGCGCGACGCGCGCCTGCCGTTCGGCGAGATGGACGTCGCTGTGCGGGTCCTCCGAGGCGGTCAGCGCCGCCGTCAGGCCGGATGCACCGCCGCCGATCACCAGTACTTTCATGCTCGTTCCTCCCTGTTTTCTATGTTCATTATATGCCATATACCCCCGCATGACAAGTGTATTCTTGACAGACGGGCGCGAAAAAGGTATGATGTTGTCATTGCGGCGGCAGACCGCCGTAGGCCAATTGGAGGTAATATCATGAAGAAACGTTGGATCGCGCTGCTGCTTGCCGCCGTTCTGCCCATCGGGGTTCTGGCAGGCTGCGGCAGCGAGGATATGCCGGAGCTTTCGCTTGACAGCATCACCGCTCCGGTCGCAGCCCACAATGAAATGGAGGTCCGCACGGCGCTCGGCAATTACACCGGCATCTCGGAGGCTGCGCCGGATTCCGCGGACGGCGAAATGGCCGCAGTGCAGTTCGCGGGCGATGCAAGCGCCACGACGGCCTTGCACGACGGCTATATCTATGTGCTGAGCAACAGCGAGCTGCGCATCCTGCGCGCCGCCGGGGCCAGCACGACGCAGCTCAATACGCTGGATATTTCATCGGGAACGTCCTCGGAGGATTCCTATGAATTCGCCAACGCCCTGCTCGTGGAGGGCGACCGGCTTGCCGTTGTGACGACGGCTTCGTCGATGGACAGTGACCTGAGCGGCAGCGACGTGTGCCATCTGCGGCTGTATGACATCTCGGAGCCGTCGACACCGACCCTGCTGCGCACGTTCTCGCAGGACGGCCTTTACGAGGGCATCGGCACGGCAAACGGCCTGCTGTTCCTCGTCTCCTCGGGCACGGCGGACCTCGACGAGGCAAGCGGGAGCGCTGCCTCCATGCCGCAGATCGGCGACAATGCCGAAAGCGAGGCCGTGCCCGCTTCGCAGTTCTATCTCTCCTCCGCGCTCGATGCGCCGACGTTCAGCATCGTGTCTGCCATTTCGCTGGCCGATGCGCAGCGCAGCGGCGTGCGCGCCTTTACGGGGACGATCGACCATGTCTGCGTTTCGGAGCAGGGGGTGTTTCTTGCGCGCAGCATCCGCATGGAGTCGCACGGCGACGCCTATAAGAAGGACCACTATTCCGTTACGAACCACGCCATCAATGCCGCAACGGAGCTCCTGCGCCTGACGGCGGACGCCGATCTGACGATGCTGGCCTCGAAGCCGCTGGCGGGCGAGGTCGCGGCCTGGGAACTCAATGCACAGGCAAACGCACTGTATGTCGTGAACTCGCTGTCCTCGTCGCAGTATCAGCTCTTTGAGGACAAGACCTACGGCTGGACGAACCGCCTTGATCAGAGCCAGAATGGCGGTACAGCGCTGAACGTGCTGGACCTCTCCCTGCAGCAGATCGCAGACGGCAGCGGTCTCCTGCCGGATGCCTCGCTCAGCGCGGCGCGCTTCAGCGGCAATTACTGCCTGCTCGCAATGTTCGATGCGGACACACCGCTTGCGGCCATCGACCTCTCCAACCCGACGAAGCCCGCCTTGGCGGAGGTCTCCGGCCTGAGCGAACTGTTCAATGTGCTGCTCCCGGCCGAAGGCATGCTGATGGATCTGAGCGGCGCGAACGGCGCGAACGGTATGAGCCTTGCCATCTCCACCATGGCGATGGGCGGCGGGAGCGTCTCGGCCACGGGCCTTGTGAAGGAGCTGGGGACCTATGCGGGCGGCGCGGTCTATGCCGCCGTGTCGCAGGATGCCGCGTGGGCGCTCGTGTGCTATGACCACACGTCCCACCTGTTCCGGCTGGGCGACGCGATCACCGAGGTCTCGCGCCCGGAGATCAGCGTGCATTCCGGAACGGCCTTCTTCTTTGAGGGCGATTATCTGTATGCCTGCGCGCCGGACGAGGTCAGCGCTGTTTCGCTGACGAGCGGAAGTGTGGACGCGCTGCTGTCATTCGCCGTGGGCTGAGAAGGGAGCAAATCGTATGGAAGAGCTTGTCAAGCGTATCAATGAGCTTGCCCGGAAGGCAAAGACGACTGGCCTGACGCCGGAGGAAACGGCGGAGCGCGACCTGCTGCGCCAGCAGTATATTGCAGCCGTTCGCCGCAACCTGACGGCGCAGCTGGAAAACACCTATATCGTAGAGCCGGACGGCACGAAGCATAAGTTAGGCCGCCGCGAAACGGAAGAAACGGAACAATAAAAAACTGTGCCGGAGAGGACCCAAGCGGTTCTCTCCGGCATGGTTTTCTCAGGAGACGGGGAAGACCGGGCGGTCATCCCGCAGGTCTACGCGTACCCGCTCCGGCGCGCGTGCTCCAAGCAGCAGGGCCGCAAGCGGGGCCTCCATCTCGTGGCGGACAAGGCGGCGGATCTCGCGCGCGCCGCCCCGGCCGTCCCGGCTGCGCAGGGCAAAGCTGCGGGCAAGGCCGTCCGGCAGCTCCAGCCGGACGTGCAGGCGCTCCGCGCGCTGCTGCAGGGCTGTGAGTTGCTGCTGTGCGATCTGCTCAAGCGCTGCTGCATCAAGCGGCTGAAAGCGCGCCACGCAGTCGATGCGCCCGAGAAACTCCGGCGAAAAATGCTCCCGCAGGCTGCGCAAAGCTCCGTCCTCCGCCTGCGCGCCGAAGCCGAGGCCCCCGCCGGTGCGCGCGCCGAGGTTCGAGGTCATCACGAGCATCGTGTTGCGGAAGTCGATGCGCCGCCCGCCGGAATCCGTCAGGAAACCGTCCTCCATGACCTGCAGCAGCAGACCGCAGACGTCCGGATGCGCCTTTTCCAGCTCGTCGAACAGCACAAGACTGTAGGGCCTGCGGCGCACACGTTCGGACAGCTCGCCGCCCTCGTCGTGGCCGATGTAGCCCGGCGGCGCGCCGATGAGGCGCGAGACCGTGAATTTTTCCATATATTCCGACATATCCACGCGGATCATGGCGTCCTCGCTGCCGTAAACGGCCTCAGCCAGCGCCTTGCACAGCTCCGTTTTGCCGACGCCCGTCGGCCCGAGGAACAGCATGGCCGCCGCGGGACGCTTCTGCTCGGCAAGGCCGCTGCGCCCGCGCCGCACGGCCTCTGCCGCGGCATGGACGGCCTCCTCCTGCCCGATGACGCGGGCGGAGAGCGTCTGCTCCAGCGTGCGCAGGCGCTGCCGCTCCGTCCGGGAGATCGTCCCGACGGGGATGCCCGTGCGGCTCGAAACGGCTGCGGCGATGTCCTGCACGGAGACCGTCCGGCCGGGCTGGCCGCGCCGCCGCAGACGGTCACGCAGGGCGGCGGCCCGCTCGTATTTTCCGGCGCGCACGGCGGCCTGCAGGGCCTGCTCCTCCTCCGGCGTGCGGCTGCCGAGCTGGCGCATGCGCGCACAGGCCGCGCCCTCGTCGAGCAGGTCCACGGCCTTGTCGGGCAGAAATTTATCCGTCAGATAACGGCACGACAACTCCACGGCGGCGGAAACGGCTTCCTGCGGGATGGAGACATGGTGGTGCGCCTCCAGACCGGGGCACAGCCCGGCCAGGATCTCGCGCGTCTCCTCCGGCGTCGGCTCGCGCACCTGCACCGTGCGGAAGCGCCGCTCCAGCGCGGCGTCCTTTTCGATGCTGCTGCGGTATTCGCGCAGCGTCGTCGCGCCGATAAGCTGCAGCTCACCGCGGCCGAGCGCGGGCTTGAGCAGGTTGGCCGCATCGATGGCGCCCTCCGCCGCACCGGCCCCGACGAGGGTGTGCATCTCGTCGACAAACAGGATGACGTTCTGCACGCGCCGCACCTCCGCCAGAATGTCGCGCACGCGCTCCTCAAATTCGCCGCGGTACTTTGTGCCTGCGATGACACTGGCCATGTCCAGCGCGTAAAGGCGCTTGCCGCGCAGCGGCTCCGGCACGGTCCCGGCGGCGAGATACTGCGCCACGCCCTCCACGATGGCCGTCTTGCCGACGCCCGGCTCGCCGATGAGGGCGGGATTGTTTTTGTGCCGCCGCGAGAGGATCTGCAGGACGGTCTCGATCTCCTGCCTCCGGCCGATGACCGGCTCCTGCTTTCCGGCGCGCTCGAGCATATCCACGCCAAATTGATCCAGCAGTCTTGTGTTCTGCATGCTTCGCTCCTTCCGGGCAAGCTCGCCCTCGCATAGTTGGGTAAAAAGCTGCTGCGGACAGATGCCGCAGTGCTCCAGCAGGCGCACGGCAGAGCAGCCGCTCTCCCGCAGCAGTGCGGTCAGGAGTCGCTCCGGCCCGTTCAGCGCGCGGGAAACGGCGCGGCGCGCGGCCTGTGTCAGCCCCTGCGGCAGAACGTCCGACGGTGCTCCGCGCCCGTGCAGGCGGAGGACGGCCGCAGCAATCTCCGGCCCGGTCAGACCGGCCCAGTGCAGCAGCCGCCCGTCGGCCCCCTGGGGCTGCATGGCGAGTGCCAGCAGCAGGTGCTCCGTGCCGACGCAGGCGTGCCCCAGCCGGGCGGCCAGCGCCCATGCCAGCCGGAGCGCGGCCGAAAGCTCCGGCGGCAGGTCCCGTTTTGCCAAATCGCTCCCTCCCCTCAACATTGGGATTCTAGCCCGCCTGTGCCCGGTTCAAACCCGTCGAAAAAAGTTTGCCATTCCGAATTTCCCCATTGCATTTTCCTAAAAACATGATAAAATGGGGATACTACTTGTAATAGGAGGAGATACCCATGGCATACAAGATCACCGACAGCTGCCTGAAGTGCGGAACCTGCGCTGGCGAGTGCCCGATGAATGCGATCTCTGAGGGTGAGGACCAGTACGTCATCGATGCCGATACCTGTGTTGGCTGCGGCACCTGTGCAGATGCTTGCCCCGTTCAGGCTATTGTCGAGGAGTAAGAAGATCCTACACGATTACATCCGGCATACGGCGGAGCCCTTCCGCCGTATGCTCCACGGAAGCTCGTGCGGAACTGCGTAACGTTATTTACGGAACCGGCCTGTGCAGTCTTGCGCAGACCGGTTTTTAACTGTATGGCCGGAGGCTTCGGAGGGAAGAAAAGTGTGAAAGGAAACCGTCAGGGGGTCCTTTCACGTTCAATAACCCGCCGCGGCGGCAGAATTGCAAAATTATGATACAAAAATTGATTTTGCAATTCTGGAATCAGCTTGGCGAAAAATCCCGAAGGGACTTTTTTGACAAGCGCAGACCGGTTTTTAATTAGTAATTAGTAATTCGTAATTCGTGATGGGGGGCGACCATGGAACACGATCTGTGGAACGGGCTGCGGCTCCGCATCCCGGAGGGCGAGGTGCCGCTCGGCGCGGACTCTCTGCTGCTTGCGGACTTCCTGACGCTGCCGCCGCGGGCGCGTGTGGCGGATCTCGGCGCGGGCTGCGGCACGCTCGGTGTGCTTCTCTGCGCGCGCGATCCGTCCTGCACGGTCGCGGGCATCGAGCTGCGGCCGGAGGTTTGCCGCGCCGCGCAGGAGAATATCCGCATCAATGGGCTGAAAGGCCGCCTGACCGTTCAGGAGGGCGATGTGCGGCGCATCCGCACGCTCCTTCCGGCGGGGGATTTTTCCTGCGTGATCGCCAATCCGCCCTATTTTCCCGTGGGCAGCGGCAAGGCTGGCCGGAACAGCGCCGTGGCCCGCACGGAGCAGTGCCTGACGCTGGCGGAGCTGTGTGCGGCTGCCGCGTGGCTGCTGCCGCCCGGCGGGCGGTTTGCGCTCGTGCACCGGGCGGAGCGCCTGTGCGACCTGATGTGCGCCCTGCGCGCGGCCGGGCTGGAGCCGAAGCGGCTGCAGCCGGTACGCCACAATGCCGAAAGCCCCGTCAGCCTGCTGCTGCTCGAGGCAAGGCGGGGCGGGCGGCCCGGCCTGACGCTGCTGCCGGAGCTGCTGGAATATGAGACGGACGGAACGGAGCGCGAAGCCCTGCGCGCCGCCCGTCATGCGAAAGGAGACTGCCCATGAGCGCGATGCTCTATCTTGTGCCGACGCCGATCGGCAATCTGTCCGATATCTCCGAGCGCTGCCGCGAGGTGCTTGCGCAGGCGGATTTTATCGCGGCCGAGGACACGCGGGTGACGCTGCGGCTGCTGAACCATCTGGAACTGAAAAAGCCGCTCGTCAGCTATTATGAGCACAACAAGGCGGCAAGCGGTCCGCGCATCGTCGAGCGCATTCTGGCGGGCGAGACGTGCGCGCTCGTGTCGGACGCCGGTTCCCCGGCCATCTCCGACCCCGGCGAGGATCTGGTCCGCCTGTGCGCGGAGGCGGGCGTGACGGTCAGCGCCATCCCCGGCCCCTGCGCCGCCATCACGGCACTGAGCATGTCCGGCCTGCCGACGGGGCGCTTCACGTTTGAGGGCTTCCTGTCCACGACGAAGAAGAACCGCGCCCAGCACCTGGATTCCCTGCGCGCAGAGCAGCGCACGATGATCTTCTACGAGGCCCCGCACAAGCTGTGCGCGACGCTGCGCGATCTGGCGGCGGCCTTCGGCGGGGAACGGCGTATTTCCCTGTGCCGCGAGCTCACAAAGCTGCATGAGGAGGTCCTGCGCCTGACGCTCGACGGCGCCGTCGCTTATTATGAGACCCAGCCGCCGCGCGGCGAGTATGTTCTGATCGTCGAGGGCGCGCCGAAGCAGCAGGAGAGCGGCCCCGTTTCAGAGGAGGAGGCGCTTATGCGCGTGCAGGCGCTTCTGGCAGAGGGCCTGAGCCGCAAGGATGCCGTCCGGCAGGTCGCTGCGGAGACGGGCCTTGCCAAAAATCAGCTGTATGACGCCGCCCTGCGCGCGCAGCATACGGAAACGGAGTGAAAACACCATGTCTGTAGAGAAAGTAAAGGCCTATTTTGCCGGGTTCGGTATGGAGGACCGCGTGCTGGAGTTCCCGGTCTCCAGCGCAACGGTGGCGGAGGCCGCCGCGACCCTGCATTGCGAGCCCTGCCATATTGCCAAGACGCTGGCGTTTCTGGTCTGCGAGACGCCGATGGTGATCGTCATGGCCGGAGACGCGCGCATCGACAATGCAAAGTATAAGGCTCGGTTTGCCAAGAAGGCGAAAATGCCGACGCCGGACGAGGTGCTGACGCTCATCGGCCACCCGGTCGGCGGCGTGTGCCCGTTTGCCGTGCCGGAGAACGTGAACGTCTATCTCGACGTCTCCCTGCGGCGGTTCGAGACGGTCTATCCCGCCTGCGGCAGCCCGAACAGCGCCATCGCCCTGACGCTGCCGGAGCTGGAGCAGTATTCCGGCTTCTCGGCGTGGGTGGATGTCTGCCGCGGCTGGGACGAGCGGGCGGAGGCATAACGGAAAACAGACTTTTCGGCGGCGCGCAGCTTGTCAAAAAAGTCCCTTTGGACTTTTTCGCCAAGCTGCCTTCAGAATTGCAAAATAGAATTTTGCAGTATTATTTTGCAATTCTGCCGCTGCGGCGGGTTATTGAACGCGAAAGGACACCCTGACGGTTTCCTTTCACACTTTTCTTCCCTCCGAAACTTTCGGTTGAGTATGTTCTTGACAGCCTGTTCGGCGGCGCGCAGCTCTGCACGCCGCCGTTTTCCTGCCTAAACGGCCTTGTTAAAATCGTGCAGGATGCCATATAAAAGTCACTTAACGACTTCGTCAATTTGACGAGCGAGAAAATGAAAACTACAGAATCAAAACTTTTTCAAAAAAATATCAAGAAGTTATTGACAAAATTAGGAAGGAGTGGTACTATTACGCCGACCAAAAAATTAGAAAGCTGGGAAATGAAAAATGGAATTCATAGGAAAGATCCTTGTGCTGCTTGCACTGGCAGGCATTGCTGCCATTGAGGTTTATCATAAAGAGGAGAACACGGGTCTCATGAACCTGATCCTCGTGCTCATCGCCGCCGTCGTCGGCTGGCTGCTGCCGAAGAACGACCACGTTCTGTCCATGATCGCTGCTGTCGCTTCCTTCGCTGCCCTGTATCTCTCCGCTCATGCCGCCGGCCGTGCCGTGCGCCGTCATGACGAAGAGGAGGAGCGTCTCGCCCTTGTCCGTGCCCGCGCCTGAGCAGAAGCACCCCCTGAAAACCGAAAATCCTGCAGAACCGATTTGGCTCTGCAGGATTTTTTTTGTGTGTGTACCGAAAGCCGAGGAGACTTTCCCGCCAGACTGCTTATACTAGAATCTGATAAAAAGCTTTAAAAGCTTTTTATAGCGCCGAGGGCGCGTCAGATTCTGCATGAGACGGCGCAGCGTGCGTCAGCACGATGCGAGTGTGCGTAGCACACGGGATTCCTGATGAAATGTTTTAATCAGGAATCCGTATTAGTTAGCCAGCGTGGCAGCGAGGACGGCCTTGATGGTGTGCATGCGGTTCTCGGCCTCGTCGAAGACGATGGAGCGCGGGCCCTCGAAGACCTCGTCCGTCACCTCCAGCGCCTCAAGATGGAACTGCTCGCCGATCTGGCGGCCGATGCCGGTGTTGAGGTCGTGGAACGCAGGCAGGCAGTGCATGAACAGGGCCTTTTCTCCGGCGGCGTCCATGAGCTTCTGATTGACCTGATAGGGGAGCATCTTCTCCAGACGCTCGGCCCAGGCTTCCATCGGCTCGCCCATGGAGACCCAGACGTCAGTGTAGAGCACGTCCGCACCGGCGACGGCTTTTGCCGGGTCCGTCTCAAAGGCCAGCGTTGCGCCGGTCTCGGCGGCAATGGCCTCGCAGCGGGCGATGAGCGCGGGATCGGGGAAGTAGCCCTCCGGGCCGCTGGCCACGAAGTGCATGCCGAGCTTGGCGCAGCCGATCATCAGGGAGTTTGCCATATTGTAGCGGCAGTCGCCGAGGAACACGAGCTTGCGGCCCTTCAGGCTGCCGAAGTGCTCGCGGATCGTCAGCATATCCGCCAGGATCTGCGTGGGGTGGAATTCGTTCGTCAGGCCGTTCCAGACGGGGACGCCGGCGTATTTTGCCAGCTCCTCCACGATGCTCTGGCCGAAGCCGCGGTATTCGATGCCGTCATACAGGCGGCCGAGCACGCGGGCCGTGTCGGCAATGGATTCCTTTTTGCCGATCTGGGAGCCGGTCGGGTCGAGATAAGTAACGTGCATGCCGAGGTCGTGCGCGGCCACCTCAAAGGAGCAGCGCGTGCGGGTCGAGGTCTTCTCAAAGATCAGCGCGATGTTCTTCCCGCGGAGTGTGTCGTGCGGGACGCCGGCCTTCTTTTTGGCCTTCAGGGCGGCGGCGAGGTCGAGCAGACCGGTGATCTCGTCGGGGGTGAAGTCCAGCAGGGTCAGAAAGCTTTTACCGTTTAGATTCATGGGGTACCTCCTTATTCAGCCGCGCAGTGCACCAGTGCCTGGGCGGCAGTTTTCAACAGCTCCATGGGGATATTCAGCGCGGGCAGAAGACGGATCTTCTGCTTGGCGGTCGTGACGAGCACGCCTTCGCGCAGTGCGCGCTCCGCAAATTCGCGGGCGGGGATATCGATCTCCAGACCGAGCATCAGGCCCATACCGGTGACGCTGCGGATGCCGGGCGCGGCCTGCAGCGTGCGGCGGAGATAGTCCGAGCGCTCGCGCACGCCTTCGAGCAGCCTGTCGTCGATGCGGCTGAGGATGTTCACTGCGCCTGCGCAGCAGACGGGGTTGCCGCCGAACGTCGTGCCGTGGTCGCCGGGGTGGAAGACGTCTGCCACGCGCTCGCCGAACATGGTCACGCCGAGGGGCAGACCGCCGCCGATGCCCTTTGCCGTGGAGACGACGTCGGGCTGCAGACCGTAGTTCATATAGCCGTAGAGGCTGCCGCTGCGGCCGTTGCCGAGCTGGACCTCGTCTGCCATGAGCAGCAGGTCATGCCTGCGGCAGACCTCCTGCAGGCAGGAGGCAAATTCCTGCCCGATGGGGCGCACGCCGCCCTCGCCCTGCACGGCCTCAAAGAGGATCGCGGCGCAGGGGTGCTCTGCGGCAAGGCGCTCGAGGGCCTCGCATTCGCCGGGCTGCGCGTAGAGGAAGCCGCCGGGCAGCGGCTGATAGTCGCGGTGGAACACATCCTGCCCCGTCGCGGCCAGCGTGCCGAGCGTGCGGCCGTGGAAGCTGCCGCGCAGGGTGATGATGCTGCAGTATTCCGGGCCCTTGTGTTCGGCGGCCCATTTGCGGGCGGCCTTGATGGCGCATTCGTTGGATTCCGCGCCGGAGTTCGAGAAAAAGACCCGCTTCAGGCCGGTTCGCTCGCAGAGCATCTGCGCGAGCTTCGCGGCCGGTTCGGAGTAGTAGAGATTGGAGACATGCTGGAAGCGGCCGAGCTGCGCCGTAACGGCATTGCGCCATTCGTCATCGTCCATGCCGAAAATATTCACGCCGATGCCGCTGCCGAGGTCGATGTACTCCCGCCCGTCCGCGCCGCGGAGGAGCGAGCCCTTGCCGCCGACGATCTCCAGCGGAAAACGGTTATAGGTGTGGGCAAGATATTGCTGATCGAGTGTTTGCGTAAGCATAATTAGCCTCCCGTCGGACCGCACGGGTCCGTCCTGTGCCTATTATACAGCCTTGTATGCATATTGGTCAACCCCCTGCATGGGGAAAAAGTCGGGCGCGTTATTGCATGGCCCCTGCTGGGGGCGCAGCGCGAGGAAGCACCCTTGGGGTGCAATTTTGCAGAACCGGACCGAAGTTTCGGTGGACTTCGGCGAACTCGAAATCGTTTGCCAGAGATTCCCACGTCGCTTCGCTCCTCGGAATGACAAGCCTGCCTAAATCCGCACCGGGCAGGTGAGAAAGTTCTCGGCATACGGCGCGTCCAGCTGCGCGATGTGCTGCAGCTGCAGCAGTAGGACCTCGCAGCGGCTGCGCAGCTCCGCTGCGTCGCCCACGGCGGAATAGGCCCGCAGCTCCGCAAAGCCCTGCTCGATGCCGTCGAGCTCGTCGTGGCTCAGCACGGCGCAGAGAAAGCGGCGATGGCGCTGCCAGTGCTGCCGGGCCTGCGCGCCTGCCTCCACGGCCTGCGCCGTCTCGTCCCGGTCCAGCGCCTCGAGGGCCTGCTCGAGTGCAGCGGCGGCGTCCCGTGTGCTGCGCTGCGTGAGCATGCCGCACAGAAGCGACAGCGCCAGCAGCGCGGCCAGAATACCGCAGCCAAGCCAGCACAGCTTCATGCCAGGTCCTCCTTCCGCACAAGATAGACCGTCCCCGCGGCATCGACCGTCAGCAGGAGCACCTGCTCCGCTGTGAGGCTCCGCCGCTTCAGCTCCGCCTCGAGCCAGCCGCCGTCCCGCCCTGCCAGATGCAGATTTTCCGCCAGAATGCGCCCGGCAGATATGATCGTGACGGGCAGCTCCGTCTCCCGCACGCGGATGCCCGCGTCGCGCGCCGAAGCGGGCTGCTCTTTGGCATACAGCAGGGTCGAGAGCTGGCCATTCGTCTCCAGAATGGCGAATTTCACGGTGCTGAGGTCGAAAATGCCCTTCTCCCGCAGGTGCATGGTCAACTCGTCGAGGTTCACGCGTGTGCGCTGCAGATTCCGTTCGAGAATTTTCCCGTTCTGCATGAGAATGACGGGCTTGCCGCACAGCAGGCGGCGCATCCGGATGGAACGCAGCGAAACGGCGGCGAGGATGAGCTCCAGCCCGAGGATGACGAGGATCGGCACGAGGCCGGACAGCAGGGGAATGGCGCTGTCCTGCATGGGAATGGCGGCCAGATTGGCCAGCAGCATGGTCACAACGAATTCCGCAGGCTCCATCTCGCCGATCTGCCGCTTGCCCATCAGGCGGACGGTCACGATGAGCAGCAGATATAGTACGACGGTGCGGAGAAAAGAGATCAGCATGGCTTCACACTCCTGCCGGTAGTATGGAGAGCAGAATGCAATTTATGCAGGAAAATTCCGCCGCTCCTGCATGCGAAAAAGTTTATATTGAAAAATCCGTTGGAGAAAATGATAAAATTCATGGGAAAATGTCCAAATCTTGACGGCAAATAACTGCTGCGTTTGGGCACGCCTCTGAAATCGTGCCCGCCGCTGCAAAAACACTTGCAATTCCGGCCGGATTTCGTTACACTGAGACGGTAATTTGTGAGCGGCTACAGGCTGCGGCAAGAATCAGACAGGGAGGAATTCCAATGAAGGTATCCGAATATTTTGGGGAAAATGTATTCAGCAGAGCCGTCATGCAGGAGCGTCTGCCGAAGAAGGTCTATGCGGAGGTCATGAGTGTGGTCGAGCACGGCGGTCAGATCTCCATGGCTTCGGCGGATGTCGTGGCCAAGGCCATGATGGAATGGGCCATTGAGAAGGGCGCCACACACTACACCCACTGGTTCCAGCCGCTCACGGGCGTCACGGCGGAGAAGCACGATTCGTTTCTCTCCGCGCCGGACGAGAACGGCAAGGAGATCCTGAACCTGACGGGCAAGCAGCTCATCATGGGCGAGCCGGATGCGTCCTCCTTCCCCTCCGGCGGTCTGCGCTCCACACATTATGCCCGCGGCTATACGGCCTGGGACATGACGTCCCCGGCCTTCGTGAAGGAAATGGCCTGCGGTACGATCCTGTGCATCCCGACGGTCTTTGTGGCTTATTCCGGCGAGGCGCTCGATAACAAGACCCCGCTGCTGCGTTCCATGCAGGCGCTGAGCCAGCAGGCCGTCCGCATTCTGCACCTGTTCGGCAACACGCAGGCCGAGCGTGTGATCCCGTCCGTCGGCGCGGAGCAGGAGTACTTTATTGTAGACCGTGAAAAGTATCTCAAGCGCCGCGACCTCATCTATACCGGCCGCACCCTGTTCGGCGCGCCCGCGCCCAAGGGGCAGGAGCTGGACGATCAGTATTTCGGCGTCATCCGGGAGCGCGTCGGCGCGTTCATGAAGGATCTGAACAAGGAGCTCTGGAAGATGGGCATCACCGCGACGACCCAGCACAACGAGGTCGCCCCGGCCCAGCACGAGTGCGCGCCGATCTATTGCACCTGCAACGTCGCCGTTGATCAGAACCAGCTCATGATGGAGACGATGAAGCGCGTTGCCACGCAGCACGGCCTTGTGTGCCTGCTGCACGAGAAGCCCTTCGCCGGTGTCAACGGCTCCGGCAAGCATAACAACTGGTCCATCACGAGCGACCTCGGCGAGAATCTGCTCGACCCCGGCAAGACGCCGAACGACAACCTGCAGTTCCTGCTGGTGCTCTCGTGCATCATCAAGGCCGTCGACCGCCATGCGGACCTCCTGCGCATGTCCACAGCCTGCGTCGGCAATGACCATCGCCTCGGCGCGAACGAGGCGCCTCCCGCCATTGTCTCCATCTTCCTCGGCAATCAGCTCGAGGATGTTGTGGAGCAGATCGTGAAGAACGGCACGGCCGCGGGCTGCATCGCGGGCGGCCAGCTCGATACCGGCGTTTCGACGCTGCCCGTCCTCAACAAGGATGCCACGGACCGCAACCGTACCTCACCGTTTGCCTTCACCGGCAACAAGTTCGAATTCCGCATGGTCGGCTCGTCCGACTGCATCGCCACGGCGAACACCGTGCTCAATACCATCGTCGCCGAGGCCTTCTGTGAGGCGGCAGACGAGCTGGAGGGCAGCACGGACTTCACGGCGGACGCCAACCGCGTCATCGCCGAGAACCTGCGCAAGCACAGCCGCGTCATCTTCAACGGCAACGGCTACAGCGCCGAGTGGATCGCCGAGGCAGCGCGCCGCGGCCTGCCGAATCTGCCGAGCATGGTCTCCTCCGTGCCCAGCCTGACGACGGACAAGGCCGTGCAGCTGTTTGGCAAGTTCGGCGTGTTCACCCGCGCGGAGCTGGAGTCCCGCAGTGAGATCATGTATGAGACCTACACGAAGGTCATCTCCATCGAGGCGCGCACCATGCTGCACATGGCGGGCAAGCACTATATCCCCGCCGTCGTCCGCAACTGCACGCGGCTGGCCGACTCCGTCTGCAAGGTCCACACGGCCTGCCCGGCCGCGCCGACCGGCGTGCAGGAGACGCTGCTGTGCCAGACGAGCGAGCTGCTGACGAAGGCCGCCTCCGCCGAGCATCATCTCGAGGGACTGGTCGAGCAGCTCGGCCGCATGGACAATGTGCATGATATGGCGGTGTTCTGCCACGATATGATCATGCCCGCCATGCAGGACCTGCGCGATCCGATCGATCGTCTGGAGCTGATCGTCGACAAGGACATCTGGCCGGTGCCGACCTACGGCGACCTCATGTTTGAGGTGTAATAAAATAGGAAGTCCTGCACGGCGTAGCCGTGCAGGACTTGCTTGTTATGGAATTCAATTTTCCGCGGCTGCGCCGACGGGAACGCGCATCTGCTCCAGAAAATAGCGCATGATGGCGCGGCGGGTGACGATCCCGATAAAGTCCCCCTTGTCGTCCACGACGGGGACAAAGTTCTGATCCGTTGCCTTTACGAGCAGGTCCTGCATATCCGTGGAGACGGAGACCGGCAGATTGTCGCGCCGGTGGGCGATCTCCATGATGCTGTGCTCCTCCGTATCGCGGAAGTCCATACAGCAGAGCTTCTTCGTTGCCCAGAGCAGGTCGCCCTCGGTCAGCGTGCCGCAATAAGTACCCTCACGGGTCAGGATTGGCAGGGCCGAGTAGCCGGAGTGCTCCATGCGCTCCATGGCCTGCCGGAGCGTGTAGTCGGCATAGAGATAGCAGCAGGTCGCCTTCGGGGTCAGAAAGAACAGCAGATTCAAAAGGCATCTCCTTCTTTGAAACAGTTTTCCGCGCGCAGGCGCACGCGTCTTGACATCCTCATTATATCATATTTACCCGGCGATTTCTGTTAAGAAAACGTGAATGTCGCAAAAACGGAGTAGAAAAACAGGACAATATTTTGTGCAGAATCACAAGGAACGCGGCATAGACTGGCAGGGGAGGGGATGAAATGAAACGACATTGGCTCCTGACGGCGCTCGGCGCGATCCTGGCGGGCGCGGGGCTGCATTTCCTGTGGCAGGCGCTGCCGAATCCGCTGTTCGCTCTCATTTCACCGGTGAACGAGAGCGTCTGGGAGCACCTGAAGCTGCTGTACTGGCCCATGCTTGCCGCGGCGCTCGTGCTGGCGCGCGGGCCGCGGCGCATTGCCGTCTGGGCAGGCTTTTTCCCGGCCATCGTGCTGCAGCCGGTCTTCCTGCTGGCGCTCTATTACGGCCTGCGTGCGCTCGGCGTGCAGGGGCTTGCCGTCGACCTGACGCTGTATGTCCTGACCATGGCGGGCGGCTTCCTGCTTGCCGCGCGGCTCAGCCGCAGCGGGCCTGCGCGCAGGCTGACGGGCGTTTCGCTGCTGGCCGTCATGCTCTATGGCGCGGCGCTCGTCCTGTTCACGTTCGCGGCCCCGCCGCTCGGGATCTTTCGGTCCTGAGGGGCGCGCCGCAAAAAAATCGCTTCGGTCGGAAATGGGCCGAAGCGATTTTTGAATGTTTCTGCGCGAAAATGATCGATCAGGCGGCCTCACGCACGACGGCAACGCCTTCTACGAGGTTCGCCATCACCAGCTCGCCATGAATGGCCATCTGGCGCTCCATCAGGTCGGTCAGGATGACCATATCGCCCTGGCACTCGATCTTCATGACGTTCTTCATGGCGACGGTCTCGGGCGTGACGGTGTTTTTGTAGACAGTGGACAGGCACATATGCAGTCCCTCCTTTATTTCAGAGAAGCGAGCACGGTGGACAGGCGCAGATTGCCCTTTTCAAACTCGGAGACAGCGGTGAGCACCTGCTCGCCTGCCTCACGGTTGCCAAGCTCCGTGAGCTTCTGGCCAAGCTGCGCCAGCTCATTGGCGTGGGCGGCGTTGTGGTTGACCATATACTGCAGCAGGGCGATGGTCTCCTGCATGGGGTCGCAGGAGCCGCAGGCGGCACAGTCGTGCGGGTCACAGCCCTCGTGGCTGTGGGAATGGCCGTGCTCGTGCGGATGCGTATGCTCGCCATCCTCGTGATGGAAACGGAAGATCTCGTTCATGGTGGATCGCTCCTTTTATAATGATTGATCTTATTATACCGCGTATGGGCGGCGTTGTCAAATGGGGTTCAGGTGGGAAGCTCGGGAAGATCGCCGGTGAAGGTCAGCTCGGCCGGGCCGGTGAGATCGATGTCCTCGCCGTCCAGATCGACGCTGAGCAGGCCGCCGTCCGTCTGCACCTGCGTGCCGCTGCCGCTGACAAGGCCGAGCCGGGCCAGCGCCGCGACGGTCGCGCCCGTTCCGGTGCCGCAGGCGAGCGTGAAGTCCTCGACGCCGCGCTCGAACGTCAGCAGGCGGACCCGGTTTTCCCCGGTCACGGCACAGAGGTTGACGTTGGCCCCGCGCGGGAAGGCGGGACTGCTGCGCAGGCGCGCGGCCAGCTCACGCAGCTCGGAGCGCGGGCGGTCCAGCTCCGTCAGCACAACGGCGTGCGGGATGCCAGGCTCGCCCAGCTCCAGATAGGCGCAGCGCACGCCCTCCGCCTCAACGTGCAGACGAACGACGCTCGGGCGGTTCAGGCGGATGCGGTAGCGGTCGGCTGCGATGCGCCTGCCCGTGACAAGCCCGGCGGGCGTCTCGATGTGCTGCACCGGCCCTGATGCAAGGCCGCGGTCGTGGCAGTGGCGGCAGAGGCAGCGCGCGCCGTTGCCGCACATTTCGGCCGTGGAGCCGTCGCGGTTATAAAAGCGCATGCGGCAGTCGCCGCCCTGCGCGGGCGGCTCGAGCACCATCAGCCCGTCTGCGCCGACGGAGAAGTGTTCCCGGCACAGCGCCGCGGCCAGTGCGGCATAGCGCTCCGGCGCGATGGAACCGTCGAAGTTCTCGAGGATCACAAAGTCGTTTCCGGCGCCGCAATATTTCCAGAAGTGCATGAGACTGCCTCCCTCAATCGGAATTTCAATGAAATTCTTGCGTTTTCGCAAAAGCTATGATATACTGCAAAGCAGAAAAATGCAAGAGCTTTTTCCGGAAGTTTCATGACTGTACTGTGCCGCGAACGGGGCGGCAGGAGAACGTCGCGTATGCCGGCATCGTATGGTGCGGCTGCGTGCGGCAGGCGCCGGAGCAGCAGCTGCTGCAGGCCGCCCTGCCTTCTTTTTTTGAACGCCGGACTGCTGGAGGAGATCGATTTCATGTTGTGGAGAGAGGACAGACCGATGCGCATCGCGCTGCTGGGCTGCGGCACAGTGGGCGGCGGCGTTTACGAATTCGTGCAGGAGCGCACGGATATGGAGATCGCCTATGTGCTCAGCCGCAGGCCCCGCCCGGAGCTGAACTGCCCGGTCACGTCAGACTTCAGCCGGATCGTCTCGGATCCGACGGTGGATACCGCCATCGAGGTCATGGGTGGCCGTCAGCCTGCCTATGAATATATGTGCGCCGCGCTGCGTGCGGGCAAGAACGTCGTCACGGCGAACAAGCAGCTTATGTCGGAGCGTTATGGCGAGCTGGTGCAGCTTGCCAGGGAGAATCATGTCGCGCTGCGCTGCTCCGCGGCGGTCGGCGGCGGCATCCGCTGGCTGACGAATCTGGAGAGCACGCTCGATATGGAGCCGGTGCTCCGCGTCAGCGGGATCATGAACGGAACAACGAATTACATTCTGGACACCATGACGACGTCCGGCCTGAAATTTGAAGATGCCCTGCGTCAGGCGCAGGCTCTCGGCTACGCCGAGGTCGACCCGACGGAGGACCTGAACGGCGCGGATGCGCGGCGCAAGCTTGTCATCTCCACGAACGTCGCTTTTGGCTGCGTCGTGCAGGAGCCGGAGGTCACAACGTTCGGCATCGCGGGCATCCGTGCCTGCGATATCGGCGCGGCGCGGAAGATGCACCGCGTCGTCAAGCTGATGGCAAGCGCCCGCCTGCTGGACAGCGGCGATGTGGCCTGCTATCTCGAGCCTGCGATGATGCCGCAGGGCATGCACGAGGCTGCCGTGCCGGAGAATTTCAACCTGATCTCCATCACGGGCATGCACATCGGCAAGCAGAGCTTCTATGGGCAGGGCGCGGGGCGCTTCCCAACGGCCTACAACGTCATGCAGGACTGCCTCGATATCCGCAACGGCCTGACGCGCTTCTACACGGACAAGCTCCGCCCGGCGCGCGTGGACAACAGCAGCATCATGCGGCCGTATTATGTCCGCGTCAACGGCATGGACCGCTGGCTGCAAACGCGTATTGACAAAATGCTCGACTGCGGTATAATAACAACGCCCGTGGCGGTCTCGGAGATTCACGCCTGGGCCAGAGAGAGAAAACTGACGGAAACCGGCGGCTTCCTGGCGTCGCTCCGTTAAGGATGGGGGAAAGCCATGCTGAAGGTTGCAAAATTCGGCGGGTCGTCCATGGCGGACGCCGGTCAGTATCAAAAGATCCGGGATATCATCCGGTCTGATCCCTCGCGGCGCGTGGTGGTCGTTTCGGCGGCGGGCAAGCGCAGCGCGGGCGACAATAAGATCACCGATCTGCTGTATCTGTGCTATGCGCACCTGCAGTACGGCGTGTCGTGCGACGGCATTTATCAGATGATCCACGAGCGCTACGGCGATATCCACCGCGAGCTTGGCCTGCGGGTCGATCTCGAGGGCGTGCTCGACCGTCTGCGCAGTCAGATGGAGCAGGGCATTTCCCGCGATGAGCTCGTCTCGCGCGGCGAGTACCTTTCCGCCCTGCTTATGGCCGATTACCTCGGCTTTACGTTCGTGGACGCCGCGCAGTGGCTGTTCTTCCACTATGACGGCACCATCGATCAGGAGAAATCCTATGCCGCGCTGCGCGCGCTGGCCAAGGACAAGTGCGTCGTCATTCCGGGCTTCTATGGCCTGATGCCGGACGGTAAGCTCCGCACGCTCACGCGCGGCGGCTCGGATATCACGGGCGCGCTGGCCGCGGCGGCGCTGGATGCGGATGTCTACGAAAACTGGACGGATGTCTCCGGCATTCTCATGGCCGATCCCCGTATTGTCGATCATCCGCGCTCCATCGAGCGCGCGACCTACAGCGAGCTGCGCCAGCTTTCCTACAGCGGCGCGCAGGTGCTGCATGAAATGACGATCTTCCCGGTGCGCGAGAAGAATATCCCGCTCAACATCCGCAATACGAACGAGCCGGACCATCCCGGCACGCTCATCACGGAGAGCTTTGTCGAGGCCCCGAACCCGGAGCGCTTTGTGACCGGCATTGCGGGAAAGTGCGATTTTTCCATCGTCACCGTGTCGAAAAAGGGCCTTTCCGGCGCCGTGGGCACGCTGCGCGCCATTCTGGAGGTCTTTGAGAACAACAGCATTCCCGTGGCGCACACGCCGAGCGGTATTGACTGCATCTCACTTGCCATGCCGACGGAGGCGCTCACGCCGAACCAGTACAGCCTGCTCGACGAGCTGCGCAGCGAGATCCGCCCGGACAGCATCCAGATCAACGATCACATTGCCGTCATCGCCGTCGTCGGCCGCAAGATGGCCTTCCGCGTCGGCACGTCCGGCAAGATCTTCGCCGCGCTCGGCAAGGCCGGCATCAACATCCGCATGATCTCGCAGGGACCGGACGAGCAGGCCATCATTCTGGGTGTCGATAACAAGGACTATGCGGATGCGATCCGCGTACTATATAATGCGTTTGTCAAATAAGCGCCTGGGGGGTTATTACCATGAAATTGTATAAAGTCGGTATTCTCGGCGCGACCGGTGCGGTCGGCCGCGAAATGATGAAGATCCTTGCGGAGCGTCAGTTCCCGATCTCGGAGCTGCGCCTGTTTGCCAGCAGCCGCAGCGCGGGCAAGGTCGTGGAGTGGAACGGCCGCCCCGTCATGATCCAAGAGCCGTCAGAGGAGAACTTCCGCGGCCTTGATATCGTGCTCGGCGCCGCCGAGAGCGACATCGCCCGCCTCTATGCGCCGGAGGTCGTGCGCGCGGGCGCGGTGTTTGTGGACAACTCGTCCGCCTACCGCATGGACGACGATGTGCCGCTCGTCATCCCGGAGGTCAACCCGGAGGATGTGAAGCTGCACCACGGCATCATCGCCAGCGCAAACTGCTCGACGATCATCACGGTCACGGCCGTGAACGCGCTCAACGCCATCAGCCCGATCCGCTCCATGGTCGCCTCGACGTATCAGGCCGTTTCCGGCGCAGGCGCGGGCGGCCCCGTGGAGCTGGCCGAGGAGGTCGAGGCACTGCGCACCGGCAAGCCCGTGCAGCCGAAGGTCTTCTCGCACCAGATCGCCTATAACCTCATCCCGCAGATCGGCGGCGAGCAGTACGAGGGCTATACGAGCGAAGAGATGAAGATGCAGAACGAGGGCCGCAAGATCATGCACCTGCCGGACCTGCGCGTAACGTGCACCTGCGTCCGTGTACCGGTCGTGCGCAGCCACTCCATTTCCGTCACACTGCGCTTTGACAAGCCCGTGTCCGTCCGCGAGGCACGCCATGCCATTGCCGCTGCGCCGGGCTGCCGTCTGGTCGACGACCTCGGCAACCACGAGTATCCCATGCCGCTCGACACGTCCGATCAGGACCTTGTCTATGTCGGCCGCATCCGTCCGGACCTGACTGACGACAACGGCCTGACGCTCTGGTGCTGCGGTGATCAGATCCGCAAGGGCGCTGCGACGAATACCATTCAGGTCGCGGAGCTTCTGATCGAAAAATAAGCGAAAATTAGCGAAAATTAGCACTCGGCAGCATCGCTGCCGAGTGCTTCTTTATAGATATTTGCCGAGCGTCAGGGCGAGGCGGCCCTTCTTTGTCAGCCCACCGAGGGCGAGTACGCGCAGCTTGCCGAGCCCGCGCACGGAGACGGTGTCGTTCTCCTGCACGGCGCGGTCGGGCTTCAGGCAGGGCAGGTCGTTGAGATTGACCCGCCCGGCCGCCACGGCGTCGGCCGCGCTGCCGCGGCTCAGATGGAATGCGGCCGAGATCACGCTGTCCAGCCGGGGCGAGGAGACCGTCACGCGCAGCTCCTGCAGGGCCTGCGGCGGACGATCTGCCTGCGAGGGGGCGATGCGCGTGAGCGTCAGGTGGGCCCGCCCGGCGGAGGTCAGGTTGTCGAGGAGATACGGTGCAAGCTCCGCCGTGACGAACAGGTCGCATTGACGCGGCTGCAGGCACAGGTCACCGACGGCCTCGCGGCGGATGCCGCAGCCCATGAGCGCGCCGAGCATGTCGCGGTGTCCGACGGCATTTTCCTCAAAAAATGCGGCGCGCAGGCAGGCAACCGGGCCGTTTTCCCGGTAGTCGTCCTCGTCCTCATATTCAGGCAGCCAATAGGCCACGGCTCGCTCCGCGTCCGGCGTGCCGCCCCAGAAGCGGCACTGCGGCAGGAGCTGCCGCAGCAGGGCCTGCTCCCGCGGCGTCAGGAACACGGTCGCGGCGGGAATGCCGCGCTGCTCCGCCCTTGTCAGCCGTTCACAGGCCTGTGCCAGCAGCAGGCGCTCTCCTTCGTCGTCCGTCAGGGCGGCAATCTGTTTCTTTCGGTCCATTGCTGTTTCCTCCGGGAAGGGAATCGCCTTGACTCCCTCTTATGCTTCACCGCCCGATATGGCGGAAAAAATGCAGAATGATGACGCAAAATCCAATTTTTGCAATTTTGACAGGCAGAGCATACCACACGGCGCGGAAAAACGCAAGTCCGGCTTTCTGCTCTGCAAAACCGACCTTGCCGCAGGCAAGGACTGTCCACGACTCGCGGACAGGGAAGCGTGAAAAACCGGCGCCCCAGTGGGACGCCGGTTCTGGCTTGCAGGTAAGATCAGCCGTTCTCGCGCATCTTTGCGAAGCACTCGCTGCAGTAGACCGGACGATCGGTCTTCGGCTCGAAGGGAACACGAGCTTCGCCGCCGCAGTTGGCGCAGACAGCAGTGAAGTACTCTCTCGGGCTGCGGGCAGCATTCTTGCGAGCGTCACGGCAGGCCTTGCAGCGCTGGGGCTCATTCTGGAAGCCTCTCTCCGCGTAGAACTCCTGCTCACCGGCGGTGAACACGAATTCGGCGCCGCATTCCTTGCAAACTAAAGTCTTGTCTTCGTACATGTTGGTAACCTCTCTTGAAAAAATTGCCCTGACGCTTCGTCCATCAAAAATGCTGGGTTCCTGATACAGGGTCTGTTGATACGGGCCGCCGAAGCAGGCGGCGCATCCCCGGAAATCTATATCCCGTGGACAGTGCCTATTATAAGCATCTTTCCGCCCTTTGTCAATAGTGGATGAAAAAATATTTTGTTAGAAAAAAACAATTGTGCGATTTCGACGAAAAGCCTCAAAATTTCCGCTCAAAAAGTCAATTGCTCTGCATTGTTATTTTGCAGATGGAGGTGGTCGTAGGCAAGCTGCGTAACACAACGCCCGCGGGGCGTGCGCGTCAGGAAGCCGATCTGCATCAGATAGGGCTCGTAGACGTCCTCCAGCGTGACGGCCTCCTCGCCGATGGTCGCCGCGAGCGTCTCCAGGCCGACAGGGCCGCCGTTATAGTAGCGGATGATGGCCGTGAGCATGCGGCGATCCGTCGCGTCGAGCCCGAGCTTGTCGACCTCGAGCTTGCCGAGCGCGTGGTCGGCCGCCTCGCGGGTGATGACACCGTCGTAATACAGCTGGGCGAAGTCGCGCACACGGCGGAGCATGCGGTTGGCGATGCGCGGCGTGCCGCGGCTGCGGGAGGCCAGCTCCATTGCGCCGTCCGCGTCGATGCGCATGCCCATGAGGGCGGCAGAGCGCGTGATGATGCGGCACAGCTCCTCCGGCGTATACAGCTCCAGCCGGAACGACACGCCGAAGCGGTCGCGCAGCGGGGCAGAGAGCTGCCCGGCGCGCGTTGTGGCGCCGATGAGCGTGAAACGCGGCAGATCGAGCCGGATGGAGTTGGCCGATGGCCCCTTGCCGACGATGATGTCGATGGCAAAGTCCTCCATGGCGGGGTAGAGGATCTCCTCCACGGCGGTGTTCAGGCGGTGGATCTCATCAATAAAGAGAATGTCGCCCTCGGAGAGGTTCGTCAGCAGCGCGGCCAGATCGCCCGCCTTTTCGATGGCGGGGCCGGACGTCACGCGGATATGCACGCCCATTTCGTTGGCGATAACGCCGGCGAGCGTCGTCTTGCCGAGGCCGGGAGGACCGTAGAGCAGCACATGGTCGAGCGGCTCGTTGCGGCGGCGTGCGGCCTCAATGTAAACAGACAGGTTTTCCTTGACCTTCTCCTGCCCGTTATATTCCGTCAGGCGCTTCGGCCGCAGCGAGAATTCGGACTCGTCTGCGGGCGTGAAGCTCGTTGTTACGAGCGGGGCCTCGTAGTCCTGTGAAAAATCGATGCTCATGTTCTTACCTCATCACCATGGCGCGCAGGCACTGCCGCACGATCTCTTCCGTCTTCATGCCCTCGGGGTCAAAGCTGCGCAGCGCCGCCGTGATCTCCTGCGGGCGGTAACCGAGCTCGGCCAGTGCGGCCTGCGCCAGCGCCAGCGCGCTGCCGGAGGCGGCGGGCACATCCCCGGCCGGGAGCGAAATGCCGCCCTCTGCCGGTGCGGCGCCACCGAGCTTGTCCTTCAGCTCCAGCAGGATGCGCTGGGCCAGCTTTTTGCCGACGCCCGGCGCGGCCGTCAGGGCCTTCTCATCCTGCGAGAAGATGGCAAGCGCAAAGCGGTCCGGCGTGGTGGACGACAGAATGGCCAGCGCGGCCTTCGCGCCGACGCCGGTCACGCCGAGCAGCAGCTCAAAATTCCGCAGCTCCTCGCGCGTGCTGAAGCCGTAGATATCGAACGCATCCTCGCGGATGCTGCAGTAGGTATAGAGCCTCGCGCGCTCGCCCACATGCAGGCGCGAGAGCGTATAGGACGACGTCCGGCAGGCGTAGCCGACACCGCCGCAGTCGATGACGGCCAGATTGCTCTCGAGAAGCGTGACCTCGCCGTTGAAATAATAAAACATTACGGTTTTCCTCCCATGAGCCGTGCCAGCTGCGACGTGGACGAGCGCGCATGGCACAGCGCGATGGCGATGGCATCGGCCGCATCGTCCGGCCGGGGCATGCGGTCCAGCCGGAGCAGGCGGCGCGTCATATCCATGACCTGATGCTTCTCTGCCTTGCCGTAGCCGACGACGGCCTGCTTGACCTGCATGGGTGTGTATTCAAACAGCGGCACGCCCGCCCGCTCGATGGCGAGCAGGATCACACCGCGTCCGTGCGAAACGCCAATGCCGGTCGTGATATTGTGCCCCCAGAACAGCTCCTCCACGGCGACGGCCTCGGGCTTCGTGACCTCCAGCAGCTGCGTCATGTCCTCAAACAGAATGTTCAGCCGCTGCGGGAACGGCAGCCCCGCCGGGGTCGTGACCGTGCCGTAGCGCAGCAGGGCATAGGTCCCGCGCTCCGCCCGGATGAGGCCGAAGCCGGTCGTCGCATAGCCGGGATCAACCCCGAGTATAACCAAAGAGCTTCTCCGGCCATTCCGGCACGGCGATATTCAGCAGCCAGCTGGCGATGCCGAGCACGACGATGGCAAACAGCACCCACGCCAGCACGCGCTTCCACTTCGGGCTGGGCACAAATTCGGACTGCGGCGCCTCCGGCGTCTCCTGTACGGCGGGCATGTCCTTCTGATTTTCTTCCATGGATATCACCTCTGGAGTATCATATCATACTTTTCCGAATGGGGCAAGATAAAAACGAAAGTGGGATGCTTCCGGGGAATCCCCACTTGCAATGGAGCGGAAAGAATGATAAAATACTAAACTGAATAAGAATCTCATGAATTGGGAGGAACTCCTCTTTTGGAAAAGAAAACGACTGTGATCTCTCCCGAGGCTCTGCAGCGGCAGGAGGGCTTCTGCGGCCGGGTGCGCGAATACTGGCAGGCGCAGGGAATCACGCCTGTGGCCTTTGTGGAGACCTACGGCTGCCAGCAGAACGAGGCGGATTCCGAGCAGATCCGCGGCATGCTCGAGCACTGCGGCTACGGCCTGACAGACGGCCCCGAGGGCGCGGACCTCGTCATCTTCAATACCTGCGCCATCCGCGAGCACGCCGAGCAGCGCGTGTTCGGCAACGTCGGCGCGCTCGTGCATACCCGCCGCCGCCACCCACGTCAGAAGATCTTCCTGTGCGGCTGCATGATGGGCCAGCCCGCCGTGGTCGAGCGCGTGCGCAAGTCCTATCCCTATGTGGACGGCGTGTTCTCCACGCACCACCTGTGGGAGCTGCCGCAGCTGCTGCTCGGCGTGCTGACGACAGGCAAGCGCGTGTTCTCCGTGGAGGATTCTGCCGGAGCCATTGCCGAGGGCCTGCCCGTCGTGCGCGAGAATAAGCTCAAGGCGTGGGTCTCCGTCATGTACGGCTGCAACAATTTCTGCTCGTACTGCATCGTGCCCTATGTGCGCGGCCGAGAGCGCTCCCGCCAGCCGGAGGACATCCTGCAGGAGTGCCGCGCGCTGATCGCGCAGGGCTATAAGGAGATCACGCTGCTCGGCCAGAACGTCAATTCCTACGGCAAGGACCTCGGCCTCGGCGTGGATTTCGCCGACCTCATGGCGCAGATCGCGAGCCTGCCGGGCGATTTCCGCCTGCGCTTTATGACGTCCCATCCCAAGGATGCCAGTCATAAGCTGTTTGACACCATCGCGGCCTATCCGAAGATCTGCAAGCAGTTCCATCTGCCGTTCCAGTCCGGAAACGACCGTGTGCTCCACGCCATGAACCGCCGCTATACGAGCGCGCAGTATCTCGAGCTCGTGGATTACGGCCGCAGCCTCATGCCGGAGCTCGTGCTCACGTCCGATGTCATCGTCGGCTTCCCCGGCGAGACGGAGGAAGAATTTGAGGACACGCTGCGCCTGATCGGGCGCGTGCGCTATGACGCGCTGTTTACGTTTATTTTCTCGCCGCGCGGCGGCACGCCCGCGGCTTCCATGCCCGATCCCACGCCGAAGGAGGAGAAAAACCGCCGCTTCGACCGCCTCGTCGCCCTGCAGAACCGCATTTCGGAGGAAAAGCACCGTGCCTATATCGGCCGGACGTTCCGCGTGCTCATCGACGGACGCGACGGCGACCTGCTCACGGCCCGCACGGACGGCGGCCGCCTCGTGCGCCTGTCTGGCGGCGACGGGCTCATCGGCCAGTTCCGCGATGTGCGCATCACGGGCAGCACGACGTGGAGCCTGACGGGCGAGCTCGCCTGACGGCACAGACAGAAGGAGAAGAAGTATGGCTGAACTGACGCCGATGATGCGGCAGTATCTGGAGATCAAGGAACGGCACCCGGACTGCATCCTGTTTTTCCGTCTGGGCGATTTTTATGAAATGTTTGCCGACGATGCCAAGCTTGCTTCCCATGAGCTTGACCTGACGCTCACAACGCGGGACCGCGGCAAGGAGAAGTCCGAGCAGGTCCCCATGTGCGGCGTGCCGTATCACTCGGCAGAGAGCTATATCGCAAGGCTCGTTGCGCGCGGCTACAAGGTCGCCATCTGCGAGCAGATGGAGGACCCTGCGCTGGCCAAGGGCCTTGTCAAGCGGGATATCACCCGCATCGTCACGCCGGGAACGGTCATCGAAAGCTCCATGCTCGACGAGAGCCGCAACAATTATTTTGCCTGCGTCTTCGGCGAGGGCGGCCGCTACGGCCTGAGCTTCTGCGATATTTCGACCGGCGCGTTCTATGCCACGCAGGCCGAGGGTGCGGACGCCATGGAGCGCGTCATTTCCGAGCTCGGCCGCTTTGCCCCGGCCGAGGTGCTGCGCGGCGGCGACGCGGCCAAAAGCGAGGAGCTGACCCGCACACTGCAGGAGCGGCTGAGCTGCTGCGCCGATCTTGGCGCGGACGAGCTGTTTGCTCCGCAGGAGACGGCGCAGCTCGTGGAAAAGCAGTTCGGCAAGCCGCTGGAGGAGCTTGGCCTCACGGAGCGGCCGGAGGTCTGGCGCAGCGCGGGCGCGCTGCTGCGGACGCTCTGCGAGCTGCAGAAAACGGGCCTTTCCCATGTGCGGGAGCTGGAATTCTATGTCAGCGGCCGCTTTATGGAGCTGGATCTCAGTGCCCGGCGCAATCTGGAGCTGACGGAGACCATGCGCGCGGGGGAAAAGCGCGGCAGCCTCCTGTGGGTGCTGGACCATACCAAAACGGCCATGGGCAGCCGCATGCTGCGCAGCTGGCTGGAAAAGCCGCTGCTCAGCCCGAAGCGCATCAACGCGCGCCTCGACGCCGTGGAGGAGCTGACGAAAAACAGCATCGGCCGCGACGAGCTTGTGCACATGCTGCAGGATGTCTCGGACTATGAGCGCGTGACGGCCCGCATCGTCACAGGCGCGGCGAACTGCCGCGACCTGGTCTCGCTCGGAAACGGCTGTGAGCCGCTGCCGGAGCTGCGCGCCGCCATCGGCGGGCTGCATGCCTCCATGTTCGGCGTGCTGCTGGACGAATTGGACGACCTTTCCGACCTGCGGGACGAAATTCGGAACGCCATTGTGGACGAGCCCCCGTTTTCCGTGCGCGAGGGCGGCATGATCCGCGACGGCTACAGCGAAGAACTGGACCAGCTGCGTGACATCGTCTCGGGCGGCAAGGGAACGCTGGCCCGCATCGAAGCCGAGGAGCGCGAGAAGACCGGCATCAAGACCCTGCGCGTCGGCTACAACCGCGTGTTCGGCTATTATATCGAAGTCTCAAAGGGCCAGACGGCCCAGGTCCCGGAGACCTACATCCGCAAGCAGACGCTCACAACGGGCGAACGCTATATCACCCCGGAGCTCAAGGAGCTCGAGCGCACGATCCTGACGGCAAAGGACCGCATCACGGCGCTGGAATATGAGCTGTTCTCACAGGTGCGCCAGCATCTGGCCGACCAGTCCGCCCGCATCCAGCGCACGGCGCGCGCCGTGGCCGCGCTGGACGTGCTGACGAATTTTGCGGCGCTGGCCGCCCGGCAGAATTACTGCCGCCCGGAGATCGACCTCTCCGGCGAGCTGCATATCACAGACGGCCGCCATCCCGTCGTGGAGCAGGTGCTCAAGGATGCGCTGTTCGTCCCGAACGACACGGCGCTCGACTGCGGCGCGAACCGCGTTGCCATTCTGACCGGCCCAAATATGGCCGGTAAATCCACCTATATGCGGCAGGTCGCCCTCATTGTGCTGATGGCGCAGATGGGCTGCTTCGTCCCGGCGCGCACGGCGCGTATCGGTGTGGTGGACCGCATCTTCACGCGCATCGGGGCTTCGGACGATCTGGCCTCCGGCCAGTCCACGTTCATGGTGGAGATGACGGAGGTCGCGGAGATCCTGAAGCACGCGACGTCGCACAGCCTGCTCATCCTCGATGAGATCGGCCGCGGCACGTCGACATTCGACGGCATGGCCATTGCCCGCGCCGTTCTCGAATATGCCGCCGACAAAAAGCGCATCGGCGCAAAGACGCTCTTTGCCACACACTATCACGAGCTGACGGACATCGAGCAGGAGATCGAGGGCGTGCGGAACTACAACATTGCCGTGCGCAAGCGCGGCGCGGACATCGTGTTCCTGCGCAAGATCGTCCCCGGCGCTGCCGACGATTCCTACGGCGTCGAGGTCGCGCGGCTGGCCGGTCTGCCGGATAAAGTCGTCTCCCGCGCGCGGGAGCTGCTGCGGGCGCTCGAGAGCGGCGCACCCGTGCGCACGGTGCGCGTGGCGGCGGACGACCAGATCTCCATCACGAGCATGGAGAACGACGCCCTGCGGCGGAAGCTCGAGTCGCTTGCGATCGAGACCATGACGCCGATCGAGGCCATGAACGCCCTGTTCGAGCTGAAGAAAATGCTCTGACGGAAAGGAGAAAATGCCGAATGAGCTGGATGTTTCCCCGCAGCAGCGGGATCCGGGCGCCCGAGACGCGCGAATGGATCCTCGGCGCACTGTATCTGCCTGTTTTTCTCTTTTTTTTGAATTTTGCGATCCTTACCTACTTTCCGGCACTCGGCTTTCCGCTGACGGAGCCGCGCAATTACTTTTTTGCGAATCTGCTCTATATGACCGTGAATTTTGCCGTCATGCTCCTGATCTTCCGCCGCACGCTTTGGCAGTCACTTCGGGAATTCGAGGGGAAAATGCTCCTGAGCGTGCTGATCGGCTTTGGCATGTGCTATGGCGCGAACCTTGTGCTGACGACGGCCTATACGGTATTGGATATCATGCCGGAGAACTATAATCAGGAGGCCGTCAACTCCCTGCTCGGCGGTTACCCGCTGGCCATGACGCTTTGCACCGTCGTGCTCGCGCCGCTGGCAGAGGAGTGCCTGTTCCGCGGCGTGCTGTTTGCGCCGCTGGCGCGCAGATGTCTCCCGGCTGCCTATGCGCTGTCCATGTTCCTGTTTGCGGGGATGCATGTGTTCCAATTCCTTGGCTCCATGACTGCGGCCAATACGATCCTGTGCCTGAGCCTCTATCTCCCGGCGAGCTTCTCGCTGTGCTGGGTCTATCAGAAGACGGGCAACATCTGGGCCTGTATTTTCCTGCATATGTTCATCAATTTCCAATCTGTGCTCGCGAGCCTTCTGCGCTCGCTGATGCAAGCGTTCCTGTGAGGTAGTTATGCCAAAGATCCAACAGCTTTCTCCCCATGTCGCCGACCTGATCGCCGCTGGCGAGGTCGTGGAGCGCCCGGCCAGCGCCGCAAAGGAGCTGGTCGAAAACGCCATCGACGCCGGGGCCCATAAGGTCACGGTCGAGCTGCGCGACGGGGGCATGACGTTCCTGCGCGTGACGGACGACGGCTGCGGCATGGCGGCGGAGGACGTGGAGACGGCCTTCCTGCGCCATGCCACGAGCAAGCTCCATGAGGCGGCCGATCTGGAGGCCATCCACACGCTCGGCTTCCGCGGCGAGGCGCTGGCGGCCATTTCCTCCGTCTCGCGCATCGACGTGCTGACGAAGACGGCGGACGCGCCCTTCGGCACGAGTCTGCATCTCGAGGCGGGCGTCGTGACGGAGCGCGGCGAGGCGGGCTGCCCGAACGGCACGACCATGCTCGTGCGCGACCTGTTTTACAATACACCTGCGCGCATGAAGTTCATGAAGCGAGACTCCGTGGAGGCCTCCGCCGTGCTCAGCACGGTGCAGCGCCTTGCGCTGGCCCATCCGGAGGTAGCCGTGCGCGTGCTGCGCGACGGGCAGGAGCAGCTCTCCACGCCCGGCGACGGCAAGCTCCTCAGCGCGATCTATGCCGTCATGGGCCGCCAGACCGCGCAGGAGATGACCCCGGTGGACGGGAGCTGGGACAAGCTCTCCGTCACGGGCTTTGTGACCCGCCCGGCCGCGACGCGCGGCACGCGGGGCAGCCAGATCTTTTTTGTCAACGGGCGGCATGTCCGCTCCAAGCTCATGACGGCCGCGCTCGAGCAGGCCTACCGCAATCAGCTCCTGCAGGGCCGTTTCCCGGCCTGCGTGCTGCATCTGCACCTGCCGGAGCATCTTGTGGACGTCAATGTGCACCCCGCGAAGACGGAGGTGCGCTTCCTGCGCGAGCAGGAGGTGTTCGACTGCGTGCATTACGGCGTGCTCGGCGCACTGGAGCAGGCCTCCGGCCGCGTGCAGATGAAGCTGAAGCCGCAGAACGACGGGAATTCTGCCTTCCGCACCATGTCGGCGGCGGAATACCGCGCCGCAGCGGCCGCCCTGCAGGACGGCCCGCGCCCGGCGGCCTCCCGCACGGTGCTCGAGCAGATCGGCTCGCTGACGGAGCGCCGCGACGGTGCGGCGCTTGCCTCGCCGAAGCCGGTGCAGCCTGTGACCCGCCCCGAACCGCCCTGCCCGGCCCCACAGCCTGCTGCGCCGGAGCTGCGGGAAGCGCCCGTACAGATGCCGCCTCCGCAGCCTAAGCTGCAGACGCCCACGCAGCGGGAAGAGCCGCCGGTAAAGCGCGAGGAGCCGGCCCGGCCGGAGCCAAAGCAGACGGAAGAGCCGCAGCAGGAGCTCCCGCTGCCCAAGGTACCGGATTACCGCATCATCGGCGAGGCGCTGAACACCTACATCCTCGTTGAGCAGGCAGGGAGTCTGCTCCTCATCGACAAGCATGCCGCTCACGAGCGCATCCTGTTTGAAAAACTCCGCGCCGACACGGAACCTGTGATGCCGCAGCTGCTGCTCACGCCCGTGCTGTGCGAGCCGGAGCGCGAGGAGGCGGCCGTGCTGCTGGAAAATGCCGAGCTGCTGGCGCAGTACGGCTATGAGATCTCGGATTACGGCGACGGCGTGCTCGCCATCCGCCAGATCCCCACGGAGATCGCGCCGGACGACGCCGCGCAGAGTCTGACCGCGCTGGCGGCCGAGCTTCTGACCGGGCGGCACGCCGACCCGACGGAGCTGCGCGACCGCCTGCTGCACACCATCGCCTGCAAGGCCGCCATCAAGGGCGGCTGGCACACCGACCCAAAGGAGTGGGAGGCCGTGGTGCACGAGGTGCTGACGCGCAATGACCTGAAATACTGCCCGCACGGCCGTCCCATCTGTCTGGAGCTGACGGCTTCGCAGCTTGAGCGGCAGTTCAAGAGGGCCTGACCATGGAGCAGCGAGACAATATGATCTGCATCGTCGGCCCGACGGCCTCCGGCAAGACGGCCCTGTCCGTCCGGCTGGCGCAGGCGCTCGGCGGCGAGATCGTTTCGTTCGACTCCATGCAGGTCTACCGCCGCATGGATATCGGCACGGCAAAGCCCACGCCCGAGGAGCGCTGCGGCGTGCCGCACCACATGCTCGACGTGGCGGACCCGGCGGAGAATTACTCCGTCAGCCGCTATGTGCAGGAGGCGGATGCCTGCGTGCAGGACATCCTGTCACGCGGGAAGCCCGTCATCCTCGTCGGCGGCACGGGGCTTTATATCGATTCTCTCATCGCGGGGCGGCAGTTTGCGCCGCTGCCGCAGACCGGCAGGCGCGAGGCCCTGGAGCGCCGCGCGGCCGAGGAGGGCGCACAGCCGCTTCTGGACGAGCTGCGCGCCGTGGACCCCGAGCGGGCGGCGCGGCTGTCCGTCTCGGACGTAAAGCGCATCGTCCGCGCGCTGGAGATCTGGCAGGAGACCGGCAGGACCATGACGGACTTCGACCGGGAGAGCCGGGCGATCCCGCCGCGCTACCGGCCGCTGTGGCTCGGCCTGCACTTCCCGGAGCGCGCGCAGCTCTATGCCCGCATCGATCTGCGCGTGGAGCTGATGTATGCGCAGGGACTTGCGCAGGAGGTCCGCGCGTTGCTTGACAGCGGCGTGCCGGACCGGGCGACGAGCCTGCAGGCCATCGGCTATAAGCAGGTCGTGCAGGCGCTGGAGGAGGGCCTGCCGCCGGAGGCGGCGCTCGGGACCATCCAGCAGGCCACGCGGCGCTATGCCAAGCGCCAGATGACGTGGTTCCGCGCCAATCCCGCCGTGCAGTGGCTCAATGCCTCTGCGGGCGCAGACGAGATTTTCCGCGCGGCCCTGCAAAAAGCGGCCGATTTCGACAGCGGAATCTGATACAATCGTGGTATTCCAACACCGGCTGAGCCGGAAAACAAAGAAAAGGAGTACCACATATGGCAAACACGGAAAATTTGCAGGATCTGATCTTAAACGAGGTGCGCCGCGAGCACACGGCCGTGACCATGTTCCTCATGAACGGCTTCCAGCTCAAGGGCATCGTGACGGGCTTTGACAACTTCGTCGTTGTGCTCAGCTCGGACGGCAAGCAGCAGATGATCTACAAGCACGCCATCTCCACGCTTGTCCCGGCGCAGCCCGTTCGTACCTGAAGACCCTGCTCCCGCGGGCCGCGGGCCGAGTGCCCCGGCCGGACAGGAGTACCCAGATGAAAAAGCAGGGAGACCTTTACCTAAAAATCGTATCCATCGTATTGGCAGGCATCGTGGTGGCCTATCTCGTGCTGTCGGTCCTTTTCGGCAGCGGCGGGAGCAGCTACACCCTCGAGACTGCCGTGCGCTGCGAAGCCGGCGACGGGCAGACCGTTTCCGGCTTTGTGGTGCGTGAGGAGGAGATCATCACGGCCTCACAGCCCGTTGTGGTCTGCGCCCTGACCGAGGGCGAGCGCGTCGGCAGCGGGCAGCGCGTGGCAGACGGCTATCAGACCTCTGCGGCGCGCGAAAAGCGCGACAGGCTCACGGCCCTGCAGGAACAGCTTTCGCAGCTGCGCTATGCGGCCTCCGGCACGGCAGGGGAGGACACGACCCAGACGGACGACGCCATCGAAAAGGCCCTCGGCGAGCTGGCTGCACTGACGGCCCGCCGTGATCTGACGGAGGCCGACGATGTGATGTCCGAGCTGCAGCCACTTGTGCTGCGCCGCAGCGTGACGGCAGACGACGCCGCGCGCATGGAGGGCCGCATCGCCGAGCTCGAGTCGCAGATCTCCGCGCTCTCCGCTGAGACGGAGCAGAGCGCCGAGGCCGTGACGGTCGAGAGCGCCGGCTATTTTTCCGAGCGGACGGACGGCCTTGAGCGCGTGCTCACGCCGGAGAGCGTGCTGCAGATGAAGCCGAGCGAGCTGCGCGCCGCTGCGCAGCATGCGTCTGCCGTTCCGGGCAATGCCGTCGGCAGGCTCATCACGGGCCAGAAGTGGTATTTTGCAGCCGAGATCCCAGAGGCGCGCGCGGAGCAGACTGCCGCGGGCGAGACGCTGACCGTCAGCTTCGGACTGGAAAAGCTCTCCCAGATCAGAATGCAGGTCGAGGCCATCAGCGAGGCGGAGGACGGCGTTTGTACCATCGTGCTGTCCTGCGAGCGCGAGCCGCAGGAGGTCACGGCCCTGCGCCGCCAGAGCGCGGATATCATTTTCTCCTCTTATACCGGCCTGCGCGTGCCGAAGCAGGCGCTCTATATGGTCGATGGGCAGGCGGGCGTCTATGTGCTCGAGGGCGCGCGCGCCCGCTGGAAGCCGGTGGAGATCCTTTATGCGTACGGAGACGGCTACGTTGTCGAGCTGGATCAGTCCAGCACGGGAAACCTCTGGCCGGGCGACGATATTATCCTGACCTCGGATGACATCGAGGACGGAAAGGTGATGGAAGCATGAGCATGATCACGGAAAACGTGGCGCAGATCCGCAGCCGGATCGCGGCTGCCGCCCGGGCTGCCGGGCGCGACCCGGCGGACATCCGCCTGTGCGCCGCAACAAAAATGAACGACAGCGCCGCCGTGCGCGAGGCCATTGCGGCCGGGGTGGACTGCTGCGGCGAGAACCGCGTGCAGGAGCTGGTCAAAAAGCTGGACGAGCATGCCTATGACGGCGCTCCGGTGCACTTCATCGGCGCGCTGCAGCGCAATAAGGTCCGGCAGGTCGTCGGGCAGGTCGATGTGATCGAGTCCGTGGACCGCCGCGAGCTGCTTGCGGATATCAATGCCGAGGCCGCCAAGCGCGGCATCGTGCAGGATATCCTGCTCGAGATCAACGCCGGAGGCGAGAAGCAGAAGTCCGGCTTCCTGCTGAAGGAATTCCCCCGGATCGTGGAAGAAATGGCAGATTATCCCGCCGTTCGCGTGCGCGGATTGATGACGGTGCCGCCGATCGGCAGGAAAAAGGGCGATAATTGCAGATATTTTCAAAAAATTCGCAGAATTGCTGTTGACATAACAGCCCAAAAATACGATAATATTTTTATGGATTTTTTGTCGATGGGAATGACGGACGATTTCGAGGACGCCATTGCCTGCGGCAGCACCATGGTGCGCATCGGCACGGCCATTTTCGGCCCGCGGAACTATGCGCAGGCAAAGAGCGATTAACGATTATATCGAAACAATATTGGAGGACGAACCCATGGGATTTATGGACGAACTGAAGAAGCTGACTCACCCGTATTCCGAACCGGAAGAGGATGATTATGATGATTATGACGACGAGCCGCTGGACAACGATCCCGCTCCCGCGCCTCAGTCTTCCCGCCGCAGCTATAGCCGCAGCACCCCGGCCGCGCAGGATACGCAGACGACCCGCGGCGGCAACAAGGTCGTGAATATCAACGCCACCACCCAGCTGCAGGTCGTGCTGGTCAAGCCGGACCGCTTTGATCTGGTCTCCGACATCGCCGATCACCTGCGCGACAAGCAGGCCGTCGTGCTGAACCTCGAGTCCACGAACAAGGACGTCGCCCGCCGTCTGGTGGACTTCCTCTCCGGCTGCGCCTATGCGCTCGACGGCAAGATCAAGAAGATCGCCATTTCCACCTATCTCATCACGCCGTACAACGTGGATGTCGTTGGCGATCTCGTTGAGGAACTCGAAAACAACGGGATGTACTTCTAAGGTGCGTTCCATCCCACGCAAGACAGAGACAGGAGCTGAAGACGATGCTGACCCCGCAGCAGATCCAGGACATCAGCTTTGAGAAGGCGCTGTTCGGCGGATACGATATGGACTCCGTCGATGACATTCTCGAGCCGCTGACCGAGGACTATGTTACCCTCTATAAAGAAAATTCCGTGCTGAAGAGCAAGATGCGCATTCTTGTGGAAAAGCTGGAGGAATACCGCAAGCAGGAGGCTTCCATGCAGAATGCCCTGCTTGCTGCGCAGAAGACGTGCGACCAGATGGTCGCGGACGCCGAGAAAAAGTGCGCGCAGATGCTGCATGAGGCAGAGGATGCCGCCAGCGCCAAGACGAACAATGTCGACGCCCTCGTCGGCGAGGAGCAGGAGCGCCTCGATGCGGCCAAGGCCGCCACGTCGCAGTTCCTGGACGGCATGGAAAAGCGCCTGAAGCGCCAGCTCGAGCTTATCGACGAGCTGCGCAGGGAGACGCCGCTCACGCCCTCCCAGCCGGAGGAGCCGGAGCGCGTCCACCGCTTCACCCCGCCGGTGGAGCCGCAGACCCCCGTGCTGACCCCGAAGGAGCAGCCGAAGGAGCCGTCTCACAACCGCGCCTATGACTACGAGGCAGAGCAGTCTCATCCCTCCGCCGAGGAGAAGGCCGACGCCCTCATCGAGGAGATCGGCCAGCAGATCGAGCAGAGCCTCAGCGGCTCGACGCTCGGCGACATCGCGCAGGAGGATCACTCCGGCGATACGCGCAAGCTCGACACGCTGCACGGCTTCCCCGTGAGCAAAAAATTTGAAGATCTGCAGTTCGGGCGGAATTACGACCCGAAAAAGCGGTAAGAATCTCTGTACATTCGCACCGGAATCGAATACCGATCAAGCGACGAAGGGGACGGACCTGCGGACCCCGCGCGTTCAGAAAGCTGCCGGAGGATGCAAGGCAGACGCGCGCTGCAGGGCATCACCCCGGAGCTTTTCCCCGGAAGGGCCATGCGCCTGCGTAAGGGGAGACGGCCTGCGCCCGTTATCGCGCCCCAAGCGCCCCCGTTCCGGGGGAACAGGAGTGGTACCGCAGAGAAATCCTCTGTCTCTTGATGAGACAGAGGATTTTTTGGGACAACACCGCACAATTGCTCCTTCGACCTTCGCCGGATATTTTTCGCCGATGGTTCTTGCTGAATTGTGCGGTGCCGTCCGGAAACAGATAATAACCTGTTACGAACGGTTAAAAGAAATAAATGGAGGCATTTATGGACTATAAGAATACCATCATCACCCCGAAGACGGACTTCCCGATGCGCGCGGGCCTGCCGCAGCGCGAGCCGGGCATGCTGGAGCACTGGAACAAGATCGACGTCTACCGCCTGATGCTCGAAAAGAACGAGGGCAAGCCTGCGTTCATCCTGCACGACGGCCCTCCGTTCTCCAACGGCGATATCCACATGGGCCACGCACTCAATAAGACGCTCAAGGACTTCATCGTCCGCTCCCATGCGATGCGCGGCTATTACACGCCCTATGTTCCCGGCTGGGACAACCACGGCATGCCCATTGAATCCGCCATCATCAAGAAGAACAAGCTCAACCACAAGGCCATGCCGATCCCGGAGTTCCGCAATGCCTGTCAGGCCTTTGCACAGGACTTCATCGACCGTCAGATGAGCGGCTTCCGCCGCCTCGGCGTCCTCGGCGATTGGCAGCATCCCTATAAGACCATGGACAAGGCCTTTGAGGCCGAGGAGGTCAAGGTCTTCGGCGAGATGTACCGCAAGGGCTATATCTACAAGGGCCTGAAACCCGTGTACTGGTGCCCCAAGGACGAGACGGCGCTGGCCGAGGCCGAGATCGAGTATCAGGACGATCCCTGCACGTCCATCTACGTCAAGTTCGCCCTGAAGGACACGAAGGGCAAGCTCGAGGCCGGGAACACCTACGTCATCATCTGGACGACGACGACGTGGACGCTGCCCGGCAACCTCGCCATCGCCCTGAACCCGCAGGAGAGCTATGTCATCGTCAAGGCGGCAAACGGCGAGCGCTATCTCGTCGCCGAGGCGCTGCTTGAAAAGACGATGAAGGCCGGCGGCATCGAGGAATATGAGATCGTCGAGCGCCATGAGGGCCGTTACTTTGAATATATGACGGCACAGCATCCGTTCCTGCCGCGCGAGTCCCTGCTTGTCTGCGCGGACTATGTCACGATGGATTCCGGCACGGGCTGCGTCCACACCGCCCCGGGCTTCGGCGCGGACGACTATCAGACCTGCCGCCGCTATAACATCGACCTGATCGTCCCCGTGGACGACCGCGGCCGCCAGACCGAGGCTGCCGGCAAGTATGCAGGCCTGCGCTATGACGAGTCCAACGCCGTCATTCTGGCCGATCTGAAGGAGAGCGGCGCGCTGTTCGCCTCCGAGGAATTCACCCACAGCTATCCGCACTGCTGGCGCTGCAAGAGCCCGATCATCTTCCGCGCTACGCCGCAGTGGTTCTGCTCCGTCGAGTCCTTCAAGGACGAGGCCGTCGCCGCCTGTGACAATGTCAAGTGGCTGCCCGCGTGGGGCAAGGACCGCATGGTCGCCATGATCCGCGACCGCGCCGACTGGTGCATCTCCCGTCAGCGCCGCTGGGGCCTGCCGATCCCGGTGTTCTACTGCAAGGACTGCGGCAAGCCCGTCTGCACCCCGGAGACCATCGCCCACATCTCCGCCCTGTTCGGCGAGCACGGCTCGAACATCTGGTTTGAGCGCGAGGCCATGGAGCTTGTCCCTGAGGGCCTGAGCTGCCCGCACTGCGGCGGCAGAACGTTTGAAAAGGAGACTGACACGCTCGACGGCTGGTTTGACTCCGGCTCGACGCACATTGCCTCCCTGCGCCGCGAGCATCCGGACCAGTGGCCCGCGACGATGTATCTCGAGGGCGCCGATCAGTACCGCGGCTGGTTCCAGTCGAGCCTGCTGACGTCTGTTGGCGCGCTCGGGCAGGGCGCTCCGTTCCGTGAGTGCCTGACCCACGGCTGGACGGTCGACGGCGAGGGCAAGGCCATGCACAAGTCCCTCGGCAACGGTGTCGACCCGGCTGACCTCATCCGCGATTTCGGTGCAGATATCGTGCGTCTGTGGGCCGCCTCTGCGGACTATCGCGCCGATGTGCGCTGCTCGAAGGAGATTTTCAAGCAGCTCAGCCAGAATTACCTGAAGTTCCGCAACACGGCCCGTTACTGCCTCGGCAACCTCGACGGCTTCGATGCCGGGCATCTTGTTGCGCCGGAGGACATGCTGGAGCTGGACCGCTGGGCGGTCACGAAGCTCAATGAGCTGATCCGCACGGGCTTTGCGGCCTATGACAACTATGAATTCCACGTTCTGACTCACGCCATCAATGATTTCTGCGTTGTGGAGCTGTCCAGCTTCTATCTGGACATTCTGAAGGACCGCCTCTACTGCGAGTCCCGCAACGGCCTGAAGCGCCGCAGCGCGCAGACGGCGCTGTATCTCATCGTCGACGCCATGGCGCGGATGTTCGCACCGATCCTGCCGTTCACCTGCGACGAGATCTGGCAGGCCATGCCGCACCGTGCGGGAGACGACGTGCGCAACGTCGTTCTGAACGAGATGGTGCAGCCCTATGAGGCCTACGCCCTCGATGCGGAGACCATGGCCCGCTGGGATACGCTCATCGCCCTGCGCAGCGACGTCAACGGCGTGCTGGAGCAGGCCCGCGCGGACAAGCGCATCGGCAAGGCGCTCGAGGCCCATGTTGCCCTCTGCGCCCGCGACGAGGCGGCTGCCAAGGCCCTCGAGACCGTGAAGGACATGGACCTGACGGCCCTGCTGCTCGTTTCGGATGTCATCCTGACGGACGACGATCCCGACGCCGCCAATGTGACCGGCAACGGAACCGCCTTCCCGGGCCTGCGCATCGAGGTGCGCAACGCCGAGGGCGTGAAGTGCCCGCGCTGCTGGATGCACTCGACGAAGGCCAATGCGGACGGCCTGTGCCCGCGCTGCGCGGCCGTCGTGGCGGAGCTGGACCTAGGGAACCTCTGAATCAATCGGCTGCGGCGCTCAGCGGGTCTTTCGCCCCAACTTATCGGTTTGAAAATCTTGAAATATTGCGCAGCCGTTGGCGGCTTTGCCGCCTTACGGATGCGGCATGCCCCTTGCGGGTACACAAAGTATTCCTGCACTTTTCAAACCTTGTCTCGACAAAAAATCTCTCGCCGAATGCTCTGGCTGAATTGTGCAGTGCCGCCAAAAAATGGAGGAGGACCGATCGGTCCTCCTCCACATTTATTCCCAATTTACGTTACAGATATTGCTGCATGACGCGCAGGTAGTCGCGCCTGCCGTGGAAAATGGCCATGATATAGCCCCGACCCTCGGCCCTTTCGTACCGGCAGAACAGCAGATAGTCCTTGTGCGTCAGGAAACGGAAGCCGCTGCTCTTCAGCATCCGGTCCTGCGGGAATGCGCCGGATTCCGGGAACTGCGCCAGGATCGCCGTCTGCTCCTGCAGCTCCCGGACAAAGCGGACGGCAAGCTCCCGGCTGCCGGACCGTTTTGCAAGATGAACGGCGATCTCCCGGAGATCGTTTTTCGCCGTCCCGGTGAACACGACCTGCGTGCTCATTCCTGAGGAGCCTCCAGCTCCCCGAGAAGCTCGTCAAAGACAGCGTCTGCGGACTGCACCCGGCCCAGCCGGATGTCGTCCATCGCCTGGGCAAGGTGAGCGTACATGGACAGCTTTGCCTCCAGTTCGCTGATGCGGAGCAGCTGCTCCTGATACTCCTCGTGGCTGAGAAGGACGGTGTCCTCCTTGCCGTTGACAGTGATCGCGACTGGATTCTGCCGGGTCAGGGCAGAGATCTGCGCATAATTCGTGCGGATATCCTTAGACGGCCGGATGGAAATGCCATGGTTCATAGCAACACCTCCTATTGATGGTAGTCATATTATATCCTGATTCTGCTACTATGTCAAGAAAATGATCGAGGAGGACCGTTAGGTCCTCCTCCAAGTATTTATCGGACGTTTTCCTCGTTTTTGCAGAATTCGCGGCGGCCGGTCCACTCATAGAGCTTCTGATCGATCGGCAGGCGCTGCTCCACGGGGAGCATGGGGTGGAAGGGCTTATGCGGCTCCGTCTGGTACCAGTAGGCCGTGGTGGACCAGTCGTCGCTGCGGTTGTTGTTGTGGCCGTGCTCGAACGTCACGCGGATGTGCCTGTCGAACATGATGGGGTCGAGGATGTGGAAGCGGTAATACGATGCCATGCCCTTGTAGTTGTCCATGGGCGAGAGCGTGCAGCCGTTATAGAGCGCGTGGTATTCCTGCGTCGGGCACCACGCAAGGCCGAGATAGTCCTCCATGCCTGTGCCGTGCAGACGGGGCGGCCACGGCTCATCGTCGATCAGGATGGCATCGTCACCCTCCCCGAACCAGTCCCACTCGCTGCTATTTTCCAGATTATGGATGTTGATATTGCAGCCGACATACTGGCCGCTGCCCTCGGCGTCCAGCAGGACGTAGTTGCCCTCGGCGGAGAGGTGCTTGTCCTGCTCGCCGCCCATGATCCATTCCATATGGCGGGAGCGCGCCGAGGAGGGAATGCCGTCCGTCGGGCATTCGCGGTTCCAGAGCGCGTGGAAGTACAGCGTGTTTTCCGGCAGGGACTCGACCTGCTCGTAATCCACATAGAAATAGAAGTGCAGCGGGCTGCAGCATTCGTTCTTCACGGTGAAGCGGGCGCGCCTGCGGAACGGCATCGGAAACCAGCAGTTGAAGCCGCGGCCGTCCTCCGGCGTGATCTGCAGGGGAGCACTGGCAAAGCTCTTTGTAATGCCGTGGCCCATGCCGAAAAAGTCGCCGAGAGGCGCCTGGATGCTCGGCTCCGTTTCGTCGTCCCAGTAGACATTCAGCACGACCTTGCGGACGTTGAATTCCTCCGTGCCGATGCCGCATTCCGGGCGGCGTTTGTTCGGGTTGCCGATGGTGCAGAAAAAGTGCGTGACGATACCGGGACCCTGCAGGTCGGCGAAGAGATACGTCTCGCCGGAGGGAATGAGGACATTGTCGTTATTGCCGCCCGTCGGGTCGCAGGAGGCGACGCGCATGCGCTTGCCTGCGCGCTTGACAAAGAGATTTTCAAGATTTGCCGGTTGATATTCGCTCATGATCGATGATTTTCCTTCCTGAAAAATAAAACGCAGTGCGCTTAAAGCTGCGCAATGCTGTGCTGTTCGTGGATGATCGTCTCGACGACGTCCTTGCGCGGTGTGCGTTTTGCCGGATTGGCGACCATTTCCAGCAGGCGCTCCGCTGCGACCTTGGCCATTTTGCGGCGCGGGGAGAAAACCGAGGTGATGGCCGTTGGGGCCAGCGGGGTGATCAGCTCATCGAAGCTGACGAGCGAGATATCACGGCCGGGGACAAGGGAGAGGTCCATACACGCGCGCACCGCGCCGGTGCAGAGCTCCTCGCTGCAGCACACGATGGCCGTTGGCGGGTCCGGCATGGTCATCATCAGCCGCGTCTGGGTATAGCCGTCCACGGCAGCCGCCGCGCAGCAGCGCACCAGTGCGGGGTCCTGCTCCACGCCGGCCTCGCGCAGGGCGCGCAGGCAGCCTGCCAGCCGGTCCGCGCCGATGTTCATGGGGCTGTTGAGCACCAAAAGACCGATGCGGCGGTGGCCCTTTTCCGTCAGGCGGCGCGTCAGCTCATAGCAGGCAGGCTCGTTGTCAAACGAGATGCTGCTGAACGAGCTGCCCGGCATGTCGCGGTCGACGAGCAGCAGCGGCTTGTCAAAGGACTCGAGGTCCTTCAGGCGCGCGGCCGTCGGCACGAGGAGCACGCCGTCGAGCATGTGGTAGAAGCGCTGCAGGAAGGCGGCGGGGTCTGCGACCGGGTCCTCGCCGCTGGCAGAGACGATGGTGAGATAGCCATGCTTGCGGAACACATGCTCTGCCGTCTGTGCGATGAAGCCGAAGAAGTCGTGCGTGAAGCTCGGCACGATAATGCCGAGGATCTTGGACTGCCCCGTGACCATGGAGGCGGCGAAATTATTTGGTACATAGGACAGCTCGCGGGCAGCCTGTTCGACACGCCGGCGCGTTTCTTCGCTGACGCGGTCCAGCCCGTTCAGCACGCGCGAGACAGTCGAAACTGCTACACCGGCCCGCTCGGCAACGTCGCGAATGGTCACGGATTGATAAGCGCGCTTTTGGCGGCCCATGGTGCATCCCTCCCGGAAAGACCTGAAATAATCATGTGTTCGTAAACAAAACCTTAGATTTACCCCGCGAAATAAGCATGTCTTTACACAATACTATTATACAGGCCATTCTACGGCTGTCAAGCATGATTTGCGATGTGCGCTTTCTTGCGCTATTATGTAACAAAATAAAATGTCCGTTAAGAGCAATATGCATTCCGGGCGGCGACATCAGCCGAAAAAAATCGTCAGAATGCACAATTCGCAATGGAAATATTTGTGAAAACGTTTCGATTGACACGGCGTAAAAAAAGTGGTATTCTCTTGTACGAGCCATTGAGGGAGCTGTTTACCCGACCGCGTGCAGCTGTTCCCCGAGCGCCTGTTCCTTCAAAATCATCGGAATTGGTAAACTCTGCTCCGATCCGGCTCATGAGGTATGCATGAAACAAAACGCAAAATCCGCCATTTTCACCCGTGAGAACGGCAAGCGCCTGCTGCGGCAGCTGCTCCTGCTGCTCCCGGCCTGGATCGTCCTGGCACTCGGTATCGCCATGTGCGTGTTCTCGGGCGTCGGCTCCGATACGAACACCTCGTTCCAGCAGGGACTGGGCCGCATGCTCGGCCTGCAGACCGGAACGGTCACACTGATCTTCAACTGCACCGTTCTCGCGATTTTCATCTTCGCGAATCGCTCCCTTGTGGGCCTCGGCTCCCTTGTCATCGGCTTCGGCCTCGGGCCGCTGCTGAACCTGTACCTTGACCTGCTGGGGAAGATTTTTCCGACCATGCCGCCGATGTGGGTACGCATCGCCCTTTGCACCCTCGGTGTTGTGATTTCCTGCATCGCGCTCGGCTGGTATGTACAGCTCGACGCCGGTGTGCAGCCCATGGACATGCTCATCCTGACCGTGGCAAAGCTCATCCGTAAGAGCTACGGTACGGCGATGTATGTGTACTGCGGCTTCATGCTGCTGACCACCTGGCTGACGGGCGGTGACATCGGCGTCGGCACGTTCATCAATCTGCTGCTGGGCGGCAAGCTGTGCGATGTGTTCGCCGCCATGTGGCGGCCGCTCATCCGCCGCCTTGGCGTGGGATTTAAGAAGGAGGAAACAACATGAACATCCCTGAGCTTATCCATAAGGCCATCGCGGCAAGAGAATTTGCCTATGCGCCTTACTCCAATTTCTGCGTCGGTGCAGCGCTCCTGACAAAGAGCGGCAAGATCTACACCGGCTGCAACGTGGAAAACGCCGGCTACAGCGCTACGAACTGCGCCGAGCGCACGGCCTTCTTCAAGGCGGTCAGCGAGGGCGAGCGCGAGTTTGCGGCCATCGCCATCGTCGGCGGCCCGCGCGGCCCGCTGACCGAGTACTGCTCTCCCTGCGGCGTGTGCCGTCAGGTCATGGCAGAGTTCTGCGACCCGGACGAGTTCCTGGTCATCCACGGCAAGACACCGGAGGATTATAAGCAGTTCACCCTGCGTGAGATGCTGCCGGAGGGCGGCTTCCCCGCTGCGAATAAGGGCTACTTTGCCAAACCCCAGGCTTAAAAAGTCGCCCCTGAATAAATCCTCTGCGGCGGATGCCGGATCTTTTCCGCCGATCCATCGGTTTGGAAAGCTTGACGTACACAAAGTACGCCTGCACTTTCCAAACCTCGACTCGACGAAAAATTCCTCGCCGTCCGCTCTTGAGAATTGAATCAGCGGCTCCCTGATTCACAAAATAACATGACATTTAGTCTGACAGCAGGCTGAATAACAACGGTATTTGGTCCGCTTGCGGACTGAGTATAAAAATGTATTACATTTAGGAGGCAACATGAAAAAGAGAATCTTTTGTCTGATTCTCGCGCTTGTCATGGTCCTGTCCCTGGCCGCTTGCGCCGGCTCCGGCAATGACAACACCGAGAACACCAAGGACACCACGACCAACACTGAGGGCAGCGAAGCTACCACTCCGGTTTCCGGCGGCGAGGCTGAGCTGGCCCTGATCACCGATGCCAACTCTATCGACGACCGCGGCTTCAACCAGTTCTCCTGGGAAGGCCTGAAGCAGTACGCCGAAGAGAACGGCAAGACCTACACCTACTACACCCCGATCGACCAGTCCACGCAGAGCTACCTCTCCGCCATTGAGGGCGCTGTCAACAACGGTGCAAAGCTCGTCGTGACCCCGGGCTTCCTGTTCGGCGAAGCCATCTACAAGGCTCAGACCATGTATCCGGACGTCCACTTCGTTCTGGTCGACGCCACCCCGACCCTTGATGACGACACCGTCATCGCAGACAACACCTGCTCCATCTTCTTTGCGGAAGAGCAGTCCGGCTTCCTGGCGGGCTACGCTGCTGTCAAGGAAGGCTATCGCAAGCTCGGCTTCTTCGGCGCTCTGGCTGTTCCTGCTGTCGTTCGTTTCGGCTACGGCTTCGTGGACGGCGCGGAATACGCTGCCAAGGAGCTCGGCCTTGAGGCTGGCTCCATTGAGATGAAGTACACCTATACCGGTGCTTTCGGCAACTCTCCTGACTTCCAGGCGAAGGCTGCTGCATGGTATCAGTCCGGCACCGAGTGCATCTTCGGCTGCGGCGGCCCGGACAACGTCTTCGCGGCCTGCGAGGCCACCGGCGGCGACTGCGTCTCCATCGGCGTTGATACCGACATGTCCCAGATCACCGAGACCTGCCTGACCTCCGCCATGAAGATGCTCACTCCGGCTGTCTACGGCGCGATTAAGGCTTACTACAACGACACGTTCCCCGGCGGCACGAGCGAGACTCTGACCATCAACGAAGACGCTGTTGGTCTTCCCATGGAGTCCTCCCGCTTCAAGAACTTCACGCAGGCTGACTATGATGCCATCGTCGAAGTCCTGAAGGCTGACAAGGACGGCGTTACCTCCGGCATCCGCCGCGATGTCGATGCGGATGGCAACACGGTCACCATCGAGGATGTTGCAGCGACCCTGCAGTATGTGACGGTTCAGGTCGTCGAGTAAACGACTATGAGATAAGGCGGACCCGGCAGGGAGCGCTGTGGCGTTTCCCTGCCGGGTTTACCAACTAGGGGGATCATTTTATGGACAACTATGCGATCGAGCTGCTGCACATCACGAAGGTGTTTCCTGGCATCGTCGCGAATGACGACATCACCCTGCGCGTCCGCTATGGCGAGATACACGCCCTTCTGGGCGAGAACGGCGCCGGTAAATCGACGCTGATGAGCGTCCTGTTCGGCCTTTATCAGCCGGAAGAGGGCGAGATCCTCGTGAACGGCAAAAAGGCAGAGATCAAAAATCCGCGCACGGCCAATGCGCTGGGTATCGGCATGGTTCATCAGCACTTCATGCTGGTGCAGAACTTCACCGTGCTCGAGAACATCGTCCTCGGCGTCGAGACCGCAAAGCACGGCGTCCTGCAGATGGAGGAAGCGCGCAAGAAGGTGCTTGCCCTGAGCGAGCGCTATGGCCTGAATATCGACTGCGATGCCAGAGTCTCTGACATCACCGTGGGTATGCAGCAGAGAGTAGAGATCCTGAAGATGCTCTACAAGGACAACAACATCCTGATCTTCGACGAGCCGACGGCTGTCCTGACGCCGCAGGAGATCGACGAACTGATGATCATCATGCAGAACCTCAAGCGCGAGGGCAAGGCGATCATCTTTATCACCCATAAGCTCAATGAGATCAAGGCAGTTTCGGACTACTGCACGGTCCTGCGCCGCGGTAAGTGCATCGGCACCTGCGACGTTTCGACCGCCAGCGTCGAGGACCTTTCCGAAATGATGGTCGGCCGTAAGATCGACTTCCATCTGGAGAAGGCTCCCGAGCATGCAGGCGATGCTGTCCTGACGCTTGAAAATGTAACGCTCAAGTCGGAGCGCAATCCGAACAAGAATATTCTGAATCAGGTCTCGTTCTCCGTCCACAAGGGAGAGATCCTCTGCGTGGCCGGTATCGAAGGCAACGGCCAGAGCGAGCTCGTCCGCGTGATCGTCGGCCTGCTGAAACAGAACAGCGGCAAGATCCTGCTCAACGGCGAGGATGTCAGCCATGCCCCCATCCGCTACCGCAATGTGCACGGTCTGGCCCATGTGCCGGAGGACCGCCACAAGTACGGCCTGATCCTGGACAATACGCTGGAAGAAAATCTGGCAATGCGCAAGTATTTCCGCAAGGAATTCCAGAACCACGGCTTCATCCGCTTCCATAAGCGCCATGAGCTGGCGGAGGAGCTCATCGAAGAGTTCGATATCCGCAGCAGCGAGGGCGCGAAGAGCACGGCCCGCAGCATGTCCGGCGGCAACCAGCAGAAGGCGATCATCGCCCGCGAGATCGACTCGGATGAGAACGTCATTCTTGCCATGCAGCCGACACGCGGTCTGGATGTCGGCGCGATCGAGAACATCCATAAGAACCTGCTCCGCCAGCGCGACGCTGGCAAGGCTGTTCTCCTCGTTTCGTTCGACCTGGAAGAGGTCATGAACATCAGCGACCGCATCATCGTCTTCTACGAGGGTGAGATCGTTGCCGATGTCCGTCCGGAAGAGGTTACGGTCAATGAGCTGGGACTCTACATGTCCGGCAGCAAGCGGAAAGGAGCGGTAAAATGAAAAATCAGACAAGTCCCCTTGCTCCGCGCCGCCAGAGAGACTACGCGGGCGTGCTTTCCTCCATTCTGGCCATTCTGGCCGGTCTGCTCGTCGGCCTCATTGTTTTGCTGGCGACGAATCCCTCGAATGCATTCCCGGCCTTCAGTGCGCTCATCACGGGCGGTTTCTACAGCGGCATGAAGACCTTCGGCAACGTGCTGTATTATGCCGTGCCGATCATCATGACCGGCCTTGGCGTCGGCTTCGGCTTCAAGGCAAGCATCTTCAACATCGGCGGCGCCGGCCAGTTCATCGTGGGCGCTTTCTGCGGCGTCTATACTGCCAGCGTCTGGAATCTCCCCGGAGCACTCGGATGGATCGTTCCACTGCTGGCCAGCATGATCGGCGGCGCCCTGTGGGCCCTGCTCCCCGGCCTGCTGCACGCCTATCGCCGCGTGAATATCGTCATTGCGACGATCATGATGAACTACATCGGCATGTATCTTGTGAACTATCTCATCAAGATCGCCCCGATCTATGACAATGTGAAGAACCAGACCCGCCCCGTGCCGGCGGCTCACCGCCTCCCGACGGCCGGCCTGGAGAAGCTCTTCCCGGACAGCTCCGCGAATATCGGCATCTTCATCGTTATTGTTGTGGCCATCATCGTGTTCATCCTGCTGGAGAAGACGAATTTCGGCTTCGAGCTGAAGGCCTGCGGCAAGAACCGCGACGCCAGCATCGGCTTCGGCGTCGATGCCAAGCGTATGATCATGACCGCCATGCTCATCTCCGGTGCTCTCATCGGCCTCGGCGGTGCGCTGCTGTACCTTTCCTCCGCCGGTAAGTACATCAAGGTCGAGGACGTGCAGGCGGCAGAGGGCATGAACGGCATTCCGGTCGCCCTGCTTGCCATGAACCACCCGATCGGCATCATATTCACCGGTATTTTCATCGCGTATATGCAGGTCTCAGGCTTCTACATGCAGACCTACGGCTTCACGACGGAGATCGTCGACATCATCGTCTCCGTGATCGTCTACTTCAGCGCGTTCTCCTTCATCATCCGCGAAGGCATCCGCAGATGGCAGCTTCGCCAGAGGACGGATGTGCACCACACCGGGAAAGGAGCGGAGAAATAAATGAATCTGTTTATCTTTATCTGCCAGCAGACGCTGATCTTCCTCGTCCCGCTGCTTCTCGTCGGCCTCGGCGACCTGTTCTCCGAGCGCAGCGGCGTTCTGAACATCGCACTTGAGGGCATCATGGTCTTCGGCGCGTTCGCGGGCATCATGTTCATCCGCTCGGCAAGTGCCGCCATGCCCTCATGGCTCGTTCTGCTGATCGCGATCCTGATCTCGATCCTTGCCGGTATGCTCCTGAGCTCCCTGCACGCCTTTGCCTCCATCCACCTGAAGGCGGAGCAGACCATCAGCTCGACGGCCATCATCACGTTTGCTACGGCGTTCTGCATCTTCTATGCCCGCGTCATGCTCGGCACGGAGCAGGTCGTCTTCCGCAACACATTCCGTATCGACGCCGTCCCGCTGCTCAGCAAGATCCCGGTCCTCGGCCCGATCCTGTTCCAGAAGGCCTATGTCACGACGTATCTCGGCATCCTTGTCCTGATCGTCACGGCCTTCATCCTCAAGCGTACCCGCTTCGGCCTGCGCCTGCGCAGCTGCGGCGAAAACCCGCAGGCAGCCGACAGCGTTGGCATCAGCGTCTATAAGATGCGCTATTCCGGCGTCCTGATCTCCGGCGCTCTGGCCGGCCTCGGCGGCCTCGTGTTCATCCTGCCGACGACCACGACCTACACCGCCAGCGTCAGCGGCTATGGCTTCCTCGCCATGTCCGTCGTCGTGTTCGGCCAGTGGAAGCCGTGGGGTATCGCGCTCGGCGCTCTGTTCTTCGGCCTGACGAAGACCATTGCCGCGTCGTATTCCGTTATCCCGTTCCTGTATAACCTCGGCATCCCGGAGGCCTTCTTCAAGATGCTTCCCTATGTGGCAACGCTGATCGTTCTGGCGTTCTCCACGAAGCGTTCCAATGCGCCCGGCGTCATTGGCGTTCCCTATGATAAGAGCAAGAGATAATATTTGGAGGTAAATTACCATGGCTGTTTTTACAGATGAGGGCAAGACCTATCACGTTCGTGTGGGCAAGGGCGACATCGGCCGCTATGTCCTGCTTCCCGGCGATCCGTTCCGCACGGACCTGATCGCATCCTATTTTGATGATGCAAAGCTCGTCGCGCACAACCGCGAGCATAAGACCTGGACCGGCACGCTCAACGGCGTTCCCGTCTCCGTCGTCTCCACCGGCATGGGCTGCCCGTCCACCGCGATCTGTCTCGAAGAGCTGATCGCCTGCGGTGCGGACACCTTCATCCGCGTCGGCACGGCCGGACGCGTCTGCGACCGCGCGTTCGACCCGACGCTTGACGGCGTCATCAACACTGCCGCTGTCCGCGATGAGGGCACGACGAAGCACTACATCCCCATTGAGTACCCGGCCGTCGCCGACCGCCACGTTGTCGCCGCTCTGGCCGACTCCGCCAAGCAGCTCGGCTACAACTTCATCGAGGGCATCACCCAGTCCAAGGACTCCTTCTACGGCCAGCACGAGCCGGAGAACATGCCCGCCGAGCCGTGGCTGAAGGCCCGTTGGGAAGCATGGCGCCGCGGCAATGTCATCAGCTCCGAGATGGAGTCTGCCGCGATCTTTGTCATCTCTTCCATCCGCGGCTGCCGCGCCTCCTCCGTTATGGCGTATTCCGAGATGCCGAAGAGCGTCGAGGTTGCCGTCGGTGCGCTGCGCATCCTCATCGAGCAGGATAAGGCTGCCGAGAAGTAATTCTGCAATGCAGCGACTCCCCGTGCCGAAAACGGTGCGGGGAGTTTTGCCTTTTCGGATAAAATACGATTGACATTCTGAATCCGGGACGATATAATCAAGGATGGTCCGGCTGGTGCCGGACCATAAAACTGAATCACACGACTCGCAGAGACCGCGTGGCCGCAACGGCGGAGGATCCGTCAGGCGCGTTGGTAAACAAGGGAATGGGGATAATACCCCGAGAAGGCAGATGCCTTCTGGATGACCGTCGCTGTGAGCGCTGAGGCTGCTGTCCGTCGGCGAAAGCCGGTCATTGGGAAACTGAGAAGGCAGGGCGGCAGACGTGGCGGATGCTCCGCCGGAGGCGCAACTCAGAAGACCTACTGGGAGATTTCCATAGCCCGAATCGGTTGAGGGGATAGGTATGCTATCCCTTCAGCCGTTTTTTTGTTTTCCGAAGGGAAAACAAAGCGCCCCCTGCAGCTCAGCTGTGGCGGGGCTGAACCCTGCTTCTGCCGCTCCGGCGGCTGCCGATACACATTATCAGTAAAAGGAGAGATCGCTTATGCAAACGAAACCCGCAGCGTGCGGAAAGCGCCTGCTGGCGCTCGTGCTGGCCATTGTGATGGTCTGCTCGCTGCTGCCCGTCAGTGCGTTCGCAGCAGAGCCCGACTATGAGCTGCGCGTCCTCACGTTCGAGGATGCCGACTATAAGGGCGGAACGAACTTCGCAGGCGGAAACAACTGGACGAGTCTCATTGACAGCCCGCAGTACGGCGGCAAGATGCTCTACGGAGAGAGCGGCGCCGGTGTCGACTCCGTCGACGCTGCCTACAAGTGGACGGATAAGAACAATACCTGGCTCAGCAACACCCTGTCCGAGGGCTATGGCTCCTGGTGCTACTGGAGCGGCGGTCATGCCGTTTCCAACTATGTTTCCGGTGAGATCAGCAAGTACGGCGGCTTCGAGAGTCAGCTTACCGTTTATAAAAAGGACGTTTCCGGTCTGGAGCGGACCGGCGGCGGCCACAACGGCTCGAATAACTTTGCCGTGCATTACGGCTATGCAGATAATTCCGGCTATGGCCTGACCGAGGCCTCCCTGCCGACCCTAACCTTTGCCGACGGCACCGCCCGTGTCATTGACCATATGTATGTCAACAACATGGACTATGCGCTCAACTGCTACATCGACGGCAACGGTCTGACTGCCAAGATCGGCGACGACGATTGGGTCAAGCTGGTCGCAACGGGCTATAACGCGGCAGGGGAGAAGACCGGAACTGCCAGCATCTACCTCTGCAACGGTCCGAAGAACATCATGATGGACTGGACAAAGTGGGACCTGTCCGGCCTTGGTAAGGTCCTGAAGGTCACGTTCAATGTGACCGGCTCCAGCGATAACGGCTATGGCTTCTCGCAGCCCGCCTACTTCGCCTATGACGATGTGGCAGTCCGCTTTGAAAAGGCGGCTGCGGTCGTCCCGGCGACCGGCGTGACGCTCGACAAGACCACGCTGAATCTGATGACGGGCGAAACTGCCGTTCTGACGGCAGCGGCACAGCCGGAAAACACCACGGATACCTTGACCTGGACGACCGGGAATGAGGCGGTCGCTACGGTCGCGGACGGCGTTGTGACTGCGGTCGGCGCGGGCAGCACCGTCATTACGGCAACGTGCGGCAGCGTGAAGGCCGAGTGCACCGTCACGGTCACGGCCAGCCCGCTCACGGTCAGCGTCGGCGGCAAGACCAGCCCCCTTTCCCGCGTTGGCGGCGAGGGCGAGACGAAGTACCGTGCCGTGCTGCCCTACGGCAGTGATGTGACGATCCATGTGGCGGATGCGAGCTTCCTGCTCGTGACGGACAAGAAGAGCAATTATCTCAACGAGGCTGGCGCGAATCCCTTCACCCTGAAGGCTGCGGAGCTGGAAACGGCCCTGCTGACGGACAAGGATGAAAAGCCCTTCACGCCTGCGGAAAACAGCAAGGTCGCCTATCTGAGCATTATGGATGTCATGGCGGGCACGACGTATGAGCTGTATCTCGAGCTGACCCGCGAGGTCACCCCGGCGACCGGCGTGACGCTGGACCAGACGGAGCTGACGCTGACGGCGGGAAAGACCGCTTCCCTGAAGGCCACGGTCCAGCCGGAGAACACGACGGATACCATTGTCTGGAGCTCCTCGAAGGAAGAGGTCGCAACGGTGGAAAACGGGATCGTTACGGCGAAGGCGGCCGGCGAGACTGTCATCACTGCGACGTGCGGCACCGTGAAGGCAGAATGTGCCGTTACGGTCACGCCCCCGGTCATGGCCTCGGCTGTAACGCTGGATAAGACCGAGCTGAACCTGTATACCGGCGACACGGCGGCCCTGACCGCTGCAATCCAGCCGGAGGATACGACGGATCCGACCATTGCCTGGACGACTACGGATGCAGAGGTCGCTTCCGTGCAGAACGGCGTCGTGACTGCCGGAAAGACCGGTACGGCCACGATCACGGCCAGCTGCGGCGAGGCAAAGGCACAGTGTGCTGTGACGGTCAAGGCTCCTGCGGAGCCTGCGCAGAAGGACGGCGTGTATCAGATCGGCAATGCCGACGAGCTTGTCTGGTTTGTCAGGAAGGTCAACGGCGGTGAGAATGCGATCTCTGCCGTTCTGGCGAAGGATATCGATCTGGCCGACGTGATCTGGACGCCGATCGGCAATGGCAGCGTAGCTTTCGCGGGTAGCTTTGACGGTGCAGGGCATACTGTCTCCAACCTGACGGTGGACTATACCACGGCAGCTTCCGGCGAGAGACTGTATCTCGGCCTGTTTGGTCAGGTCGAGGGCACGCCCGAAAAACATGCGGTCATTCAGAACCTGACGGTCACGGGCAGCGTGAACGCGGCAAGCGAATTCTCCGTTTACACGGGATATGTCGCAGGCGTGGTCGGCTCTGCCCGTTATGCGGAGCTTTCCAATGTCATTTCCCGCGTGAATGTGACCGCTGATGAAAAGGTCGGCAATGTAGCCTCCGTTGGCGGTCTGGCCGGTGTCATGATCGACACGACTGTGACGAACTGCGGCAATGAAGGCGATGTCACCGGCGTGAACAACCTCGGCGGCCTGTGCTATGAGCTCTATTCCGGCACGATGACCGGCTGCTATAACACTGGCAGGATCACGGCGACCGGTACCTATGTCGGCGGTCTGATGGGCTATGCCAAGCAGGCGACCATCACCAATGCCTACAGCACCGGCGATGTGACCACCGAAAAGACGCTTATGGGCGGTCTGATCGGCGTCATGGAGAAGTCCTCCCTGACAAATGCCTATGTGTCCGGCAAGGTCACGACAGCCGCGGCCAGCGGCGCGATCGGCGCAGCCGTGGGCAGTGCGGATCAGGTCTCCAATGTGTATTACCTCGGCAGCGCTTCCGCGATTGGCGACGAGAACGCCACGGCGAAGACCGCAGAGGAGCTGAAGGCGCTGGCACCGACGCTCGGCAGCAGCTTCAAGGAGAATACCGGCTGCGGCGGCTATCCGCTGCTGGTATGGCAGGAGGCTCGCGCGCATCAGTATGAAAACGGCGTCTGCACCGTCTGCGGCGCGAAGGATCCTGCAGCGCCCTATCTGCTCGATGGTGTGACTGATGCCGCTGCGGAAGTTCAGACCGGCAAGAGCTATCAGCTCGACGATCTGATGGACGGCAAGATCTTCGGCGTGAAAAACGGCACGCTGACCTACAAGAACTACTTCTACACCATGTCCTCCGATGGCGGTGCGACGTGGAGCGGGGAGCAGCACTTTGAGGAAGCAATGTTCGGCGGCGTGAACAAGAGCCTGGTCCAGAGCAAGGCAGGCACATATATCTATAAGTTCCGCGCAAAGAACGACGCCGGCTACTCCGCCGATACCTGGACGCTGACGCTGACCTTCGTCGATGTCGTCGAAGCGAATATCAACTTCTACGTCGGCCGTGACCAGAACTACAGCACAAACGGCAATAAGTACCCGATCCTCAAGATGTACAAGACCGCGGGCATCGACGAAAATCAGTTTGACTATGTCGGCTGGTTTACCGATGCCGAGGGCAAGACCGTGTACGTCTACAACCCCGCCGATTACACCATCATCGACGGCGAAGAGAAGGACTATGTCGAGATCGACGGCACAAAGTACGAGCTGCACGACTACGAGGAGGTCCGGTTCACCAACAGCGCCTTTGACGCAGCCGACGAAACGGCGACGGCCAGCAACACGGTCGTGAACAATTACAACATGTTCTACGCCACCCTGAGCACCGGCCGCTACTCCACGCGCGGCTACGGCTGGAACACTGCGACCGAGGCCTATGACATCTATCTTGGCGGTCAGAGCCTGCCTCTGCCGATGGAGAAGGACATCTACGGCGGCGGCGGCAACGACATCCATCTCGGCGTTGTCAGCGTCTATGCTACGACCAGGAACGAGAAGAACGAGTACTTCGGCACGGACGACTACCATGTCGAGATGATCATGCCCGTTACCGGCAGCATGATCCACTCCGGTACACACTATACCTACACCCGCTACGGCAGCGACTACACTGCCTTCCCCTTCCTGTCGTGGGAGGCGCAGAACGCTTCGCTGTACAACATCTATGCTTATCCGACGAACACGGAAAAGTATATGTTCAATCAGCAGATCAACCAGACCACGGCGCCTTCCTACAACGTCGTAACGAAGAACATCACGATCGCCAACGCCGTGGAGCTGGATATCACTGCGCCCACGACGGCGGAGTTCACCCTGTTCTTCCAGTACAACAACTTCAACACCAGAGCGGTCGAGCCGTACAAGACTGCGAAGGACGACGCGACCGGCATGACCACCTATTCCTACCGCGTTTCTGAGCGCAACAACAACTACACATGGCGTCTGGTCGATGAGACCGGTACCTATGTGACCAAGGCCGGCTGGCTGTCCAGCCTCAACCAAAAGACGGAAAAGACGATCACCTTTGACTCCGGCGCGCCGACCGACAGGAAGTCTCACAGCTTCAAGGACCTCGGCACGACGGTATCCTCCCGCGACGAAGCCGACCTGCAGGTCTTCCTGAGCCACAGCGGCTTTATGAGCGTGAGCGACACCTACCGCATCCGCGCGTACCGTATGTGGGAGCTAATCAATAACGATGCAGGCAACATCATGGTCGAGCCGAGCTTCAACATTCAGGTGCTGCAGGGCAATCCGGCGGACGTTACGCAGGTCAGCGGCGGCAACGCCGTAGGCAACTGGCTCGACGTGACGCCCACCGGCACGGACATCGTGGCCGTCACCTACGACGCCATCGACCTGTACAACGACAAGGACGTTGCCGGAACCCACGGCGGTCTCTTCCCGGCAACCGCCCCCGAGCGCACCGGTGTGTTCGTTATCACGAACAAGGCAGCCGGCAAGGCTGACGCCGTCATCCGCTTTAACGGCGGCACGACCAGCCCCCGCGGTGCGGAGTGGGACTACAACTACGACACGTGGTACTACCTTGACACCGACGAAGCCCCCACGCTGGACTTTACTACCACCAAGGGCGCGACGGCCAGCTACGCCGTCGTCACCACCGACGCTGCCCTGAACAGCACCCTGTCCGGCTGGACGGAGCTTACGGCGGACGAGAACGGCATGTTCCACGCCTCCCTCCTGCCCTTCCGCACGGCAAAGACGCTCGGCGGCACCGTCATCCTGAAGCTGACCGATTCCACCGGCACGTCCTACCGTCTGGCGCGCGTGGCGCAGATGAGCGTCACCGTGAAGAATGCCTCGAATGACGGCGAGCCCATCATGCCCGGCGATAAGGTCACGCTCTCCTTCGACGGCCTGTATCGCGGCATGGATAAGGTTTCCGGTATCTTCAACCCCACGTTGCTATATCTGAACTACAGCGCGGAGGAAGAGGAGTCCAAGGGCCAGCTGACTCAGTACTGGCAGATGGACAGAGCCTCCGTCACCGTGGAGATGCCCACAGACATCACCTTCCCCGAAGGCTCAGACAAAACGACCGTTATGGTCACCGACGGTTATATCTCCGGCGGCATGTACTCCGCCGCCAGCCCGTTTGATACGCTGTACAATATGACCGACACCGGCGTCGGCACGAACTTCTCCGCGGTCACCACCAGCTTTGTTGCCAGCCGTCTGGCAGATGTTTCCGTCGAGGTCAACACGAAGGTCACCTACAACGTCAAGCTCGTCCCCGTGGACGAAAACGGCAACGCGATCGACGGCCTCACCCCCACGTTCACCGACCGTGACAACAAGGCAGTGACCGCCGAGGCCGACGGCACCTTTAAGCTCGGCTATGGCCCGTATTCCTACGCCGTCGAGCAGCTCGGCTATGTCCGCACCACCGGCTCCTTCAAGCTCGGCTCTGCTGACGCAGCAAAGGTCGAAAACGGCGTCCTGACCATCAAGTTCACCGTCCGCAAGGCGGCCGAGAACGCTTGGGACGGCAAGACCACCACGGAACCTGCCACCGACGAAAACGGCGTTTACCTCATCGGCACCGGCGCAGAGCTGGCATGGTTCGCCCAGAAGGTCAACGGCGGCAGCGCCAAGCTCTCCGGCATCCTGACGGCCGATATCGACCTCGCCGGTTACGAGTGGACGCCCATCGGCACCGCTTCTAAGAAGTTTGCCGGTACCTTCAACGGCCGGGATCACACCATTGATCATCTTTCCATCAACTACAGCAGCAAGACCCCGATATCGCTCTATCGCGGCCTGTTCGGCTGGGTCTCCGGCGCCAACGCCACCAACCGCGCGAAGATTGAGAACCTGACGGTCAACGGCACCGTTGTCGCCGGTTCCAGCAAGCCTGTTAACGATGCTTACGTCGGCGGTATCGTCGGCCGCGCAGACTACGCCGACCTGACGAATCTTCATTCGAATGTCGATGTTTCCATCAAGCGCACGGCCGGTAACTACTGGCAGAGCGTCGGCGGCGTTGTCGGCGGTGCTTACTACAGCCTGAATGTTACCAACTGTTCCAACAGCGGCAATGTCACCGGCTGGCGCTACTGCGCAGGTATCGTTGGCAACATTTCCAGCGGCAGCCAGCCCAGTACCATCACCGGCTGCGTCAACACCGGCAGCATCACCGCACCCAGCACCTGCGCAGCGGGCATTGTTTCCAATCTGCCGAACGGCTGTAAGGTCACGGCCTGCTACAACACCGGTGCGATCAAGGCCGGCGGCAACTATCCCGCCGGTATCGTCGGCTACTGCGCGAACTCCGAGGTCCGCAGCTGCTTCAACCTCGGCATGGTCACCTGCAACACAACCTTTACCTATGGCTCTGTCATTGGCACGGTGAGCAGCGCAGATGCCGTCATCAAAAACCTCTACTACCTTGAGGGCACCTGCGAGAAGGGCGGCATCGGCGCCGTGAAAAATGCCGAGACCCAGACTGCCGCTGTCAGGACCGCAGAGGAAATTGCGAACGCGGAGTTCGTTTCCACGATGAACGCCGATCTGGCAGAGGCTGCCTTCACGAGCGGCTGCACCGTGACGAAGCATCCGATCCTCCTGTGGCAGGCCGACGCGGAGCATACCTTCGCGAACACTGCCTCTGATGTCATCAAGTCGGAAGCTACCTGCACCGAAGCCGCGGTCTACTATGTCAAGTGTGACCACTGCGATGCGGTCAGCAATACGCTGACGGTCAAGGTCGGTGAGCCGCTCGGCCACGATCTGACCGTGACGGTCGTGGAGCCGACCTGCGAGAAGGACGGCTATACCGAGTCTGCCTGCGCGCGCTGCGGCCTCAGCTACCGCACGAACTATGTGGCAGCAAAGGGCCACAGCTATGTGGACGTCGTGACGGCTCCGACCTGTGAGTCCGCCGGTTACACGACGCACACCTGCTCCGTCTGCGGCGACAGCTATGTCGACGCGATGCTCCCGGCCACGGGCCACAGCTATGAGGACGTTGTGACGGCCCCAACCTGCGAAAAGGGCGGCTACACGACGCACACCTGCTCCGTCTGCGGCAGCAGCTATGTCGATACCATGACCGATGCGCTCGGCCATGATTATCAGACCGTTGTAACGGCTCCGACCTGCGACGCCATGGGCTATACTACGCATACCTGCACGCGCTGCGGCAACAGCTACGTCGACAGCTATACGCAGGCAGCGGATCACAGCTACACGAGCGAGGTGACGAAGCAGCCGACCTGCACGGAGGAGGGCATCCGTACCTTTACCTGCAAGAACTGCAGCAAGAGCTACACCGAGTCCATCCCGATGATCGCCCACAGCTATGAGGCGGTCAGGACGGATCCGGACTGCACGCATATGGGCTACACGACCTATACCTGCTCTGCCTGCGGCGACAGCTACAAGGCCGATTTCGTGGATGCTACGGGCCATGACTGCGAGGCGACGGTAGTCGCCCCGACCTGCGAGGGCTACGGCTACACGGAGAATCACTGCAAGCACTGCGACTACACCTATATCAGCGAGATCCGCCAGCCGCTTGGCCATGACGACAAGCTGACCGGCGCGAAGGATGCCACCTGCACGGAGCCGGGCTACACGGGCGACATGGTCTGCACGCGCTGCGGCGAGGTGCACAGCACCGGCGAGGAAATCCCTGCTCTGGGCCACGACTACGGCGACTGGACGACGGTGAAGGAAGCCGATTGCTTCCACACTGGTCTGGAAGAGCGCAAGTGCGGCCGCTGCGGCGAGACTGAGCAGCGTGAGACTACGGCAGAGACCTGCCCGAGCGAAGCCTACACGGATCTCGACCGGAATGGTTGGTATCACGAGTACGTTGACTGGGCGCTGAAGAACGGCGTGATGAACGGCGTCGGCGGCGGCCTGTTCGAGCCGAACGGCGAGACGACCCGCGCAATGCTGGTCATGGTGCTTTACCGTATGGCGGGCGCGCCGGACATGGCGGGCCGTGAGAGCAGCTTCACGGACGTGTCTGCCGACAGCTGGTATGGCGCGGCGGTGATCTGGGCCTCGGAGAACGGCATCGTTAACGGTGTCGGCGGCGGACTGTTTGATCCGGATGCTTCCCTCACGCGCGAGCAGATGGCTATGATGCTCTATCGCTTTGCGGGCTATCTCGGCAGCAATACCGAGAAGCGCGCCGACCTGAGCGCCTACGGCGATGCCGACGCGGTCAGCGCATTTGCGCAGGATGCCATGGCATGGGCCGTTGCAGAGGGCCTTGTCAATGGCCGCAGCGCAGCGGAGCTAGCGCCAAAGGCCGGTGCAACGCGCGCGGAGCTGGCGACGATCCTGTTCCGCTTTGCGGCGCTGCAGAACGCCTGAAGCAAATTACGCATAAGCAGCGAACGAGTGCCCCGGGGAGACCCGGGGCACTTTGTATGCGCACATAGAAAAATCGGAAAAAGGCCTTGACAAAGGGGCCGACAGTCCCTATAATAGAAAGTAACCGAACGGTTACATAAACAGCCAGACGCAAAGACGCAGTGCTGATCGCGGTTCCGATCATGCGCTGCGTCTGTTTTTTGAGAGGAAGATTCTATGAACGCAATTCGTTATCCCACGAGCACCGCAGCACTGCGCGTTATGCGCGGCAGCGCCGTGGGTATCCATGGGCGTCCTGCTGGCGGCCGTCGCCGCCGAAACGTCAAGAGCGCAATGAGAGAAAGGGGAAATCTACCATGAAGCTGTATTTTGGAAACGCCGTCACGACGGCAACGACACTGATGATCCTTACTCTGCTGGGCTACATCGGCGTTTCCGTCTGGAACCGCGGCAATATCGCCTGCTGGGGCAGGAGAACGCTGCTCCTGCTGGTGTTCGGTCTGGTCGTCTGCTGCTTTGCGGCGGCGCGGGACGGGCTGGACAAGACCATCCAGCACACCATCGACGGCAGCTGCGCGCCGGGCGTGTTTCCGCTCGTCAGCGTTCCGACCGTCGTCGGCTGTGCCGGTGCGCTGCTGATCGTCGTCGCCGCGATCGCCGCGCCGATCGCCAGAACGCAGAAAATGCGGGAGCTCTGGTTCTATGTGATGTCCGGCGGCGCGGTCCTGAAGATCGCCACCATGGAGATCGCGCGGCTCGTGCTCTGAGACCGCGCGGAGAATTCTTGGACTGTCAAAAAAGGTCCGTAAAGACTTTTTGACGAGCTGCATTCTGGCAGGAGACCTCCCGCCGTATGATCGGAAAGGAGAAGAAGCATGGAAAAGAAGAACGCATTTACGATCACGCGAGCCCAGCCGGAGGATGCCGCGGCGCTGCTGGACTACCTGAAGATCGTGGGCGGCGAGACGGACAACCTCAGCTTCGGCGCAGAGGGCGTGCCGCTTGCGCCGGAGGAGGAGCAGGCCTATCTGCGCACACAGGTCGATTCGCCGGACCATGTGCAGCATCTTGCCAGGGTGGACGGCGAGCTCATCGGCACGGCCAGCCTGAACCGCAAGCCCGGCCGGATGCGCCACCGCGGCGTGTTCGGCATCAGCCTGAAGCGGGCGTGGTGGGGCTGCGGTGCGGCCTCGGCCCTGACGGAGGCCGTCCTTGCCTTTGCGCGGGAAAACGGCTTTGCCCAGCTCGATATCGAGGTGCGCAGCGACAATGTCCGCGCCATCCGGCTGTATGAAAAATTCGGCTTCCGGAAGCTGTGCACCTTCCCGGCCTTCTTCCGCATCGGCGGGCAGGACATTGATTTTGATGTGATGCTCCTGCAGCTGCCTCAAATCTGACTGCAGCGGCGTGCCCTTTCCGGGCGGTGACCCCGTGGAGACAGGCAGCGTTTGCGGCATAACTTCAGTGGTGCAAGGCAATCTCGCAGTACTCGGCTGGATAACAGGAAAACCATGGCGAATCCGTAAGTTGCTGCAGAAGATTGCACCCCAGGGGAACTTCCACGCGCTTCGCGCTCAGGGCGCCGCATCGGCCTTTGGCCTCCGTGCAATGACATGTCAGGGTGGTGCGACGGTGCACCAGTGCCCTTCTGTCGTTGAATTGTCCTGTACAGGGCGCTCACTGAGCGCCGCTACATTTTCTCTCGCACAGTGGCCTTGTGCGGCGAGCGCCGCTATGGGCCAGACAGGCAGAATTGCGCAGAGAACGATGCAACTGCTGTTGACGGAACCTGCTAAAGTTGAAATTACTGACTTCCAATAGCTGTTTCCGACTGGCAGAACAGACGAAACTCCTGCGAAAAAGCGACAAAGCCCGATTCATTGTCCCTTCCATCCGAAAAATACAGATACAGCGAAAACCCGGATGTGTCCAGATGATATTTTTGACACAGGTACTGCCGGAACCGCTGCTCGAATGTGATCCGGTAACCCGCCAAATCAAAGACTGCGACGATGTAACCGGTCATCAGGTCCAGCAGTCTGTCCAGAGACGGTTGACCGAGATAACCTCCGGGCCGTTCCAGAATAACGGACAGCGTGGAAAGAAATTTTGCCTCATAGACCTGCGTAGATTCTGGCATAGAGGAATCTACTTTCCTCCTGATGGGGCTGTAGGCCCAGTCATACCATTTTTCTTCCATGCTTGCTTCTCCTTATGCGGCGTGTCCCCCCTGCAGCGGGCTCGGGATGAGTCAGAGGGGGAGCTTTTCCTTTCACAGGTTTCCTGCACTTGCTCGTTACGGATTATATCGCGATTCAATAGTATAACTTTGGCAGTATTGACCTGCACAGTCTACCATCAAATGGAATATAATGTGTGTACAAGCACAGCTTACACTCCGTATTGAAAAACGGATACCTCTCTCTTCTCCACGCCGGGTCTTCTTCCAACAGGGTAATATGCGGCTTCTCTCCGCGGCACAAGCCCCAATCAAATGCACACCACATTTTGGTCACGCCACCAGTATCTATTGACACGAATTCCAAGTCCTTCACAATAGAGACATCCGGTATTTGATCACCCCACCAACCGTATAGGCCAATGCACATGGTTTCATCATAGCGCTCCGTCGGAGCAAGCCGTACAACTGGTTCCCGCCAGATATCGACCACACGAAGGATGACATACTTCTGGTAGTATGGAGAATCTTTCATCTTCGGACTTAAAATCTGATAGGCCAGCAGGCTACCTTCGCGCCACGGACACTTGCGCGCATACGGCTTACTGATCT
>OGDY01000251.1_pt1 | contig 73468 bp, 63 predicted proteins | sample 1570341 | NCBI WGS metagenome assembly OGDY01 (sample SAMEA2581972, study PRJEB24529) | metagenome | biome: Human gut stool | place: China | collected 2011 | reverse complement strand
AAAATTGGCGTAGGTTTGTAGCCTACCGTGGGTTCGAATCCCACCCTCTCCGCCATTTTTTTTATAAAATATATATGGAGCAGTACCCAAGAGGCTGAAGGGGGCAGTTTGCTAAACTGCTAGGGTTCGTAAGGGCCGCGGAGGTTCAAATCCTCTCTGTTCCGCCAAAATTAAACCATAGGAAAATTCCCTATGGCTTTTTTGTTACTAAAAAACACGGGAAATTCCCATGCTTTTAAATTACTATTTTAAATATCAGCTATACTGAAATTTTATTTATCTTTTTAGTCTTATATCATCTCCAAAGAAATAGCATACATTATAATTCCCTATAAACCTTGATATTATACGATCTCCATACTTTGATGCTAAATCATCAAGACTTAAATTAGTTGAGATGATTGTTTTTGTAATTTTATTATTTTGATTTAAAAGTCTAGTGTTTAACAATGTAAATAATTCGGAAAACTTCAAATTATTCATGCTTTCTGTTCCTAAATCATCAATAACAAGCAAGTCTGCAGAATATAAATTCTTTATTAAGTCAAAGTTTGTTGATTTTCCGCATTCTACAATTAATTATTGAGTCTAACATAACGGGTGCTGTTTGATATAATACAGTTTTTTTCTTTTTTAATAATTCATTTGCAATACAACTGCTTAAAAAAGTTTTTCCAAGACCAGGATTGCCAGTAAATAGAAGATTTTTCTCTTTGGCATTGTCAAAGTTGTTTATAAAATTAGTTGAAATTTTATAAATTAATTCAATATTTTGTCTTGGTGAAATTTTAGAGCCATATTTTTCTGAATTTGCAACAGGTGAATATTGTTCTAAAGAAAACTTGTCTAAACTTATATTTTTTATATCAAATGTATTGGATTGATTATATTCCAAGTCAAATAATTTTTGCTTTAAACAATTACACATTTCTGTTTTATAATTTTCAGTAATATATCCAGTATCTTTACACATATTGCACTCAAATTGTGGATTAAAGTATGTAGAATCTATGTTTAAAGACTTGTAAATTTCATCTTTTTCTTTTAATAAAGAGTTTTTCTTTGTATTTAAGTCATCTAATAATGATTTATTGTTTGTTTGTAATATAGCTTTTGCTGTTGATAAAGCATAAGAGCTAAGCTCATCATCAATTTCTTGAAGTCGTGGGTTTTTCTCATATAAATCCTTCTTTTTTTCACGAGCTCTGGCTATCTCAAAATTCCTTTTTTCTGAATATTGTGATAATAGATTTTTTAAATTAGAATTTTTCAAATTATTTATCAGCTCCTTTCTATTGATTTTTTATAGCTGGTATATTTGTAGAATTTTCACTCTTGGATGAATTCATTTATTCGTTTATAAATAAATTTATTAATTATGAATGAATTTATTTTTGAAAATATTTAGCTTGATATTTATTTGGCATCGCTATCATTTGATGTAGATTGAATGTTATTTGCATATAAATCCGATAAATTAGAATAGCTTCTTTGACTATAGTTATTGTAACCAGCTTTTTTCTCCATTGTTTTTATATCTTTACTTTTCTGTTTTAATGATAATAAGAACTTATTTATTGCATCAGGAGTCTTTAAGCCTCTTTCATGCCAGTCTGATAATATTTTATCTATATAATCAAAATTTGGATTTGCTTTTGAAGTGGTTTTCTTTAAAGCAATTTCAATAATATTCATATTATATCCAAAATCATTTGTCCATTTTTCGATGTAAGCATCTTCATATTGAGTTAATTGCCTATTTAGTCCTAATTTCTTAGAAATTTCCTTTTGAATTTTTGCAAGTGCTTCTTGTTTTTCATAATATTTATCAAGATCTGTATATGTTTTTATATTGTTTTTAGACCAAGCTTCTGCTACTGCTTGAATGTAGTTTCTGTGCAAAGCAGAACGGTTGAAACAGTATCTAAATAAGGCAATCATGACCTCTTCATCAAAAGAATACTTGCTAAACCATAAATCAATATCTCCATACCATGAAGGAGACATGACCCCTTGGAAGAATTCATTATTAATATTCTCGATGGCCTTTGCACGGTATTGATTTTTTTCTGTAGATAATATTTTTTCAGGGCTTTGAGTAACCTTTGGATTATATAATTTATATAGTTCTTGCTCTTGCATATTTGCAAATTCATATCCAGCATTCTTCTTTATTAAAAGACCAAGACCTTCCCAATATTTTATAGAATCTTGAATTACTTTTAATGGCAAATTTAAGGATTTAGCAAGGTCATTTATTCTAATGTCTTTTCCATATTTCGCTAAAAAGAAAAGATATAAATAAACTTTTATAGCATCACCAGTTGCCTGAGAAAAATATTCTGTAAAAAAAGCATCAGGGATACTTGTTGTAGAAAATAATAATGAATTGCTTGATTGTTCTAACTTCATAAAATCATCCTTTCTTTTTAGTAAAAAAATTAATAAAATTGTCGTTTTTTATATATAAAAAGATTATAACATTTAAACAGTTCTTTTACAATAAATTTAAAAAATTATTTATTAAACAAATATATTTTAGGACTAAACAAAAACTTAATTAAATAGGATATAATTATTAAGATGTTTTCATTATTACAATTCACTATACTAAATAAAAGAAGAGGAAAACATAGAATTATGAAAATAGTAATTTTCATAGTAAGAGAATGTAAAACTAAACTAACCAAACAGAATATGAAAACATCCCATAGTAGATTAATAAATAGAGTTGAATATTCAATTATTCCTAAAAATTTATTCTTAAAATTAAAGTTTCTTGGAAATATAAATTTTATAAAAATCAATCCTTTCTTATTTAAATTTTAAACATACCTTTTAAATTCAATATATTTGCGTTTATATCTGTTGAAACTCCGCCGATTAATTCTTTCATATAATGATTTGATTTTGTTAAAATAAAAATTGTACTTATGTATATAATTTGAGAGAATAAATCGTTTTGTTGAGTATTTAGTGAAAACAAAAGAATTAGTATTATTACTATAAAAACTTGCTCAAATAACAGTGAAATAAAGGTACGAAGCCAGGTCTTAAAAAACCAAGATGTAGATACAGTTGAAATGGATAGAATGGCAAAAGGGGATAGTACGACAAACAGTTTTATTAAGATATATCTAACTGAATAAGAGAAAAGCAGGTTGAGTAGCCCTATTGAAAAGAAGCTTTTTAGTATTCCAGTAAAAGACAATACACTAAAGGATTCTGAAGAAGTATCAAAGTATATGGAATGAGATAATAAACTATTGAAAGATATATTCTTTCCTGAAATCGTCTGACCAAGCTCTTTAAGAGAGTCTGTTAATAAACCGAGATAATTTTAATATTTCTTCACAAATAAACCAAGAAAAATTAATGCATATTGTAACTATAATTATTTTTGTAAGAAATTGATAGGGTTTTTCTATATTATTTCCAGAAAAATAAGAAGTTGATAAACGTACACAATAATATATAACAAATCCAATCAATAATGCATTGGCTATTGCGGGCAAACCATTAACAGGGTTAAAAATGCTTTTAAAGAATCTGTCAGATACGAGATTTTCATTTACAAAGACGCTATTATCTATTAATGAGTAAAGAGACTTATCAAGAGACGAAAAGAACTGTGAAAATAGCTTGTTTATAGTCTCGAGAATTATTTTTGAATAATCTATTTCTGCAGTGTTAATAATAAATCACACTCCTAACCAATTAAACTTTTTATAGCGGATAAAACTAGATCTATGGCTAAAATAAATGAATAGGAAAACAAAGAACTTCTAATTATTTTCTTTCCTGTTCGTATTTTCTCTTCATCGCCAAAGCTAAACTTTTTCATAAATATACCAGTGCCCACAGCAACAGCTGCTGCAGGAGTTGCAAGCTTTAGAAACCATTTTTCTATTTGTGTAAAAGCAGAGTTTAATTTGCTTATCAGCTTTGGATCGCTGGCAAAAGAAAAATTAGGGAAAATAAACAAAAGTGAAACACATAATAATATTATTATAAATATAAATTTTAGTAATCTTTTTTTCATAAAGGTCCTTTCTATTGCAAAATGCAAATTCTATTTAAAATATGGAATGGTATTAATTTTTTGAGGTGGAAGTATTTTGGTGCCATCTGATAGGAAGGCTAAACATTGAAAGGTGTCTAAATTTTGAGTAAAAAAGTTAGTGTCAAAAACATAGTCATATTGAGAGTAAGTATTTATACTTTCAGAAATGTTTGGTGCTTTAGATTTCAAAGAGTTAGTAAATAAATTATAAGAGGTTTCTCTTGCATTTTCTGAAATAGTGGTAGAAGTTTTTTGTTTATCAACTTTTCCAATTTGCTTTTGTGCTTCTTCTATTGTATAAATATCGTCTGACCTAAACCATAGCTTATTAACTAAGTTTTGAACAATTACTTCAACTGAATATTTATTTGAGATTGCATTTAATAAAGAAGTATAACTCTGAGTTGAAACAACATTTATACACTTTGATTCACGGCTCTGTGAGAAGAAATTTGCATCTGTTGCAGATACATATTCACTGTATTCATCAGAAATAAAAGCAACTGGATGAATATTTGAAGAACTACTATTTGAAAGCCTTCTGAGAACCTCGGTTTGAAAATCAAGTTTTAAATACGCAGCAATTATTCTGGAAAGATTTCTGTATTCATTGATATTCATATTTAAAACAACAATTTTCCCTTTGTTTATAACATCTTTAAATCCTCTGAAATTAATCTCATTTCTTTTGGGACAAAAAGTTTTAGTTATTTCAGAATCTGATACAAAACAGTTAGTTATTCTTGTGATTTCTGATTTTAGAATATTCATTGTTCTTGAATCTAAGGCGAAAAATTCTTTCTCAAAAAACTTTAGAGAGGAAAGCAAATTATAGACTTGAGACTTAGAAAATTTGTTTAAAAGGAACATGTCTTTTAAGCTTTGAACTTTTGAAGAGTAATAAGATTCATCAGTTATTAATTTATGTAATTCTTCAAAAGTAACATAGTTACCATTATATAATCTACATAGCTTAATCGCTTCCGCTAGAACGCTTTCAGCCTTATCTATCCAATATGACTCACTGTTGTTCGGAGAAAAGAGAAGTAAAATTGTTTTTAGCCTATCAGCGATTACAGAGGCTTTTAAGCTTGGATTATTTAAAGGATTATACTTGTACCTTCCGGCCTATCTGAATGGAAATAACATCATTCTGACGATTATACAGCTTTGAAAATTCTAAAACTTGAGAATAATAATTTCCCTTTACATCAAGAATTAGCATTCCGAGCTTTTCGTTTGGAGCATTGGCTCTATAAGAAATTAGTTGTTTTGTTATTGGATACATGGCACTGCTAGTTTTTCCAGAACCGATGGCACCAGTAATTAGAATATTTTGATATAAGCCTTTTTCTGGAATTAGAATATCATCATAAGCATTAGTGGAAGTTCCAAGAAATAAAGATAAATCCTGCTTTATTTCATTTTGTGTAGAATGAGAAAATTGTTTATGTGATATAGGCAATCTTTTATAGAATCTTTTACAGGATTTCAAAATAGAAAACTTTTTTATGATGTATTTGAACAGATTAATAAAAGTAGTAAATAATTTCTCAATAATCATATTTGAAAGTATTAATATTGATAAAATTGAAAATAATAAGAATATTATTTTAACATTTTTCCACAACAAAGAAGCCATTATAAAATGACTAGAACCGTTTAAATTTAAGCATAAATCGAGTGAATTGCTTTGAAGAATTGGTTTGAAAAAATTCAATTCATAGAAAAATGTTGTAAATGAAAACATAATCAATAATAAAAACTTAAAAATATAAAGTAAAATTTTCATTAGATTTTAGAAAAATAAAGATCAAAAAAATCCTATTAATGTTCTTTTTCTTTTATTCGAAGTGTTTCCCCTTGTTTAGAATTAAAGAAAAATAATTCTATGTACGAATAAATATAATAAAGAACTATAAAAATGTTAAGAACGAGTAATATGAAAAATAACAATACTTTCATAGAATTACTCCTTCCAGTTTTTTCTATATTACTATAATTTTTTTTATTTGTCTATACTTTTCTTAAAATTTATGATAAAATATTTATGTACAGAAAATAAATACAATTTGGATAGAAAGGAATACAAAATGAAAATAGAGAAAAATACAAAAATAAGTGAAATAGTTGAAAAAGCGCCTGAAAAGGTTCAAATTTTAATTTCTGCAGGAATGGGATGTCTAGGATGCCCAGCAGCACAAGTTGAAACTTTGGAAGAAGCTTGTATGGTTCACGGAATAGACGTAGAGGAATTATTAGAAATTCTTAATAAAGAATAAAAATAATATTGATACAAAGATTAATATATATTTTGTTAATAAATTTATAAAATTTTTAACAGAATGTAGCAAAAAAATCAAATAAAATAAAAAAATGTAAAAAAATTTGATAAAATATTAATAAAACCGTTGACAAACTAAATAAAATGATGTAAAATAAAACATGCGTTGACCAAAGATATTTGGGTCATTAGCTCAGGTGGTAGAGCACTTGACTTTTAATCAAGTTGTCCGCGGTTCGAGTCCGCGATGGCTCACCAAATTCCTAGGATTTAAGAACTCCTTAAATCCTAGAGGTCAATTTTATGGCCCCGTGGTCAAGAGGTTAAGACATCGCCCTTTCACGGCGGAGACATGGGTTCAATTCCCGTCGGGGTCACCACAAAATATATTAATGCCACTTTAGCTCAGCTGGTAGAGCAACTGACTTGTGGGATAGATAAAACTAAAGTTTTATTTTGAACTATCTTGCACCTTTACATGGAAACGTGTAGAGTGGACACCGCTAATTCGGGGAAGGCTTTTAAATGTTAATCCCGAGCTAGAAAAAGAAATTTTTCGAGTGTAGAGACTTTATACGGTGTACCTAAAGCTTAAGCTATGGTAAAGAGAAAGTCCAGACTACAAACATATTTATATGGTAATGAAAATTATAGTAGTATGAATCAGTAGGTCATCTGTTCGAATCAGATAAGTGGCTCCACATTAAAAACTAGGTAATCTACACCTAGTTATTTTTTTGTTTAGGAGGTTTTAAATGAATTATTGTAATAATTGTGGCAAACCAACTAAAAATAAATTTTGTAGCACTAAATGTCAAAAAGAACAAGAATATAAAGAATACATAAAGAAGTGGAAAGAAGGAAAAGTTTCTGGATTAAGAGGAAAATATCAAATATCAATGCATATAAAAACATATTTATTTAACAAATACAATAATAAATGTGCAAGATGTGGTTGGGGAGAAAAGAACAGATTTACACAAAACATTCCGTTAGAAGTAGAGCATATTGATGGAAATTATATGAATAATAATGAAGAAAATTTAATTTTATTATGTCCAAATTGTCATTCCTTAACTCAAACGTATAAGGGTGCAAACAGAAACCATGGAAGAAAAGAACGAAAAAAATATTCAAAATAAAAAAACTGGCTTTTGCCAGTTCTTTTTTATATATTATTATTTGTTGCTTTTCTTTTATAATTTCCTGAAATTATCTTTGGAAAATAATGCATTATCTTATAAATTGCAAGTCTAATTTTTTTGCTCCAAATATAAGACTTTCTCAATCTTCTTGGCGCACCAATTCCAATCATTTCTGAAGTAGGAACCAAGGAAACCTCAGCCTTCTCAATAGGGAATGAATAATTTTGTCCATTATTATTATCCCATTCATTATTTCCATTTCTAAAACAAAGGTTTAAAGCATCACTAGAAATCAATTCAATTTCAGCTTGGAATCCAAGCTCAGTTCTTTGCATTTCAGCTTCAGAAATATTATCCCATTGAGCTCCATAACCATAATGAAGAAAAACTTTTTCTGAGTTATCTTCAAAAAGTTTACCTGTATAAGATATTTTTACCCTTGCATTTTCTACTAGTTTATCTGTATTAAAGAATATATTTTTAACTAATTCCATATTAAATCTATCTCCTGTTTATCTTTTGTCGAGTATATTATAATATTAAAGAAAAATTTTATCAAGTGTTTTTTGAAAAATATAAAAAAATATAGGAAAATTTGTTATTTTTTTTCATAGAATAAATAAATTTGTATAACAGTATCTGTAAATTTATTTATTTAAGCTATTTATACCTACAACTTTTCCGAGCATAAAGAATGAATCATCTTTTTTTATTTTTATATCCAAATCCTTACTGCTTAAGGCTTTTAAAGTAATAACACGCTTACCAAATGACAATTCTCTAATTAAATATGTACCATTATACTGAAAAAGACCAATATCTTTACTTTTTAAAGGGACATTTAATTCTATAAAAGCATAGTCATCTTTTTTTATTTTTGGCTCCATAGATTTGTCATTCATTTTCAATGCAAAAGAAGCAGAAAGAGCACCTGTGGGGCAATCGATTAGCCCATCAATACTATTTAAAGCTAAAATTTTATCACAACATATAAATTTTTCCATCTGTCTGTCTCTTTGCTCTAAATCAAGCTTTTTTCCATAGCTTCCTAATAAGGAAACGTAAGGAACATCAAGACTATCACAGATTTTTTTGCAAGCTTCAATACTAGGGTATCGGTCACCTTTTTCTAAATGAGTTATATAACTTAAGTCCATTGAACACATTTTACCTAATTTATTTTTTGACAAATTTTTTTCTGTTCTGAGTCTATTTATTAAATGTGCTATCATATTGACCTCCTAAAGTCTAATTTTTAATAATTATATAGAAAAAAACAGAAAAAGTCTAGAAAAATATGAATAAATTACTATGCCTTAAATTATTGTAAAAAATTTCTTAATATGGTACTATATAAATAGTAAAAAGGAAAGGAACTGAAGACAATATAATGGAGAAAAATAATAAAAAAAATAAATATAAAATTATTTTAATAATAACCTTAGTAATATTTTGCATAATAGCATTTTTTTCTACAATTTTTGCAATTATTAGTTCTACGAACGAGAAAGTTATAAAAGGCGTAAAGATTCAAAACATTGATGCATCAGGACTTGACAGAAATCAAACAGATGAAAAGTTTAAGCAATTAATACAAAATATGAAAGATAAAACGTTAATATTAAAATATGGAGATTATGAAAGTACCTTATGCTTGAGTGAAATAAAAGTTGATTATAATTTAGACGATGCTCTTGCTACTGCATATAACATTGGTAGATCTGGAAATATATTAAAAAATAATTTTGAAATAGTAAAAACAATGTTATTTGGTGAAGAAATTGACATTCAAGTATCTTATGATGAAAATGAATTAAATAAAAAAATTGATAGTATTAATTCAGCTATTCCAGGAGTTGTCCAAGAATATAGTTACTATATTGAAGATGAAAATTTATTAATTACCAAAGGCAAAAAAGGAATAACAATTAATAAAGATCAGTTAAAAGCAGAAATAATAGAAAAAATAAATTCTTTATCAAATGGAGAAATAACAATAAATATACCTGTTACAGAAAAAGAGCCTGATAATATTGATTTAAATAAGATTCACTCTGAAATATACAGAGAGGCTCAAGATGCTTATGTTACAAAGAATCCAACAACTGTGCACCCAAATGTAAATGGTGTTGATTTTGCAGTTACAATGGAGGAAGCTCAAAAGATTATAGAAGAAGATAAAGACGAATATACAATTCCATTAAAAATAACGGTTGCATCAAAAACAATAAACGATTTAGGAGAAGAAGCTTTTCCTGATACACTTGGAACATTTTCGACAAGATATGACGCAAGTAACAAAAATAGAAGCAACAATATATCTTTGGCATCAGAAAAAATAAATGGAACTGTAATAATGCCTGGTGAAGTATTTTCTTATAATCAAGTAGTTGGAAAAAGAACAATAGATGCAGGGTACAAAGAAGCTGGAGCTTATGCTGGAGGCAAGGTTGTACAAGAAGTAGGTGGAGGAATATGCCAGGTTTCATCAACACTATATAATGCAGTATTATATGCAAACTTGGAAATTGTTGAAAGAAGCAATCATCACTTTGAAACATCTTATGTAGATGCAGGCAGAGATGCTACAGTATCATGGGGAACAGTAGATTTTAAATTTAAAAATAATAGAGAATATCCAATAAAAATTGAAGCTGTATCGAAGAATGGCGTTTCAAAAATGTCTATAAAAGGAATTGGAACAGAAAAAGACTATGAGGTAGTTATTCAATCTACAGTAACTTCTATTATAAACAAAGAAACAAAATATGAAGAAGATGATACACTAGAAGAAGGAAAAGAAGTAGTTATACAAGAAGGACATAACGGAGCAACAAGTAAAACCTACAAAATATTAAAAACAAATGGAGTAGAAGTTTCTAAAGAACTATTATCATCAGATATGTATTATTCATTAGATAAAATAATAAAAAGGGGAACAAAGAAAAACGTTGAAAGTACTGAAAATAGCCAAAATGACGTTGATTAGATAATGCAAAAAAAATAAAAAATTGTGGTTGACAAATTGCAATATAAGTATTATAATAAAATATGCATTTAGCAATGCACCACTAGCTCAGTTGGTAGAGCAGCTGACTCTTAATCAGAAGGTCCGGGGTTCGACTCCCCGGTGGTGCACCACAATATTAATAAACGCAGAAAAACTTGTGCTAAAGCACAGGTTCTTTTTTGCATGAAAAGGATAAAAAATGAATAATAAAGTAATAATTGTAACAGGAGCATCAAGAGGAATAGGAGCCTGCATTGCTGAAACACTTGCAGTTAAAGGATATACAGTAATAGCAAACTACAATAAATCAGAAGAAAAGGCAAAAGAATTACAAGAAAAATTAAAAAAAGAAAATATAAATATAGATATAATTAAAGCAGATGTTTCGAAAAGAGAAGAAGTAAAAGAATTAATTAAATTTACAATAGAAAAATATAAAAAAATAGACTGCATAATAAATAATGCCGGAATAGATCAAATAAAAATGTTTTTAGACATAACAGATGAAGACTGGAATAAAATAATACAGAATAATTTGAATTCAACATTTTATATGTGCCAGGAAACATTACCATATATGATACAAAGAAAAGAAGGCTTAATTATAAATATATCATCAATTTGGGGACAAACAGGAGCTTCTTGTGAAAGCCATTATGCAGTTGCAAAGGCTGGAATAGATGCACTAACAAAATCACTTGCGAAAGAAATGGGACCATCAAATATAAGAGTAAACAGTATAGCACCAGGAATAATAGATACAGAAATGAATAATAATTTAACAGAGGAAGAAAAACAAGAAATAATACAGGAAATTCCTTTAGAAAAAATAGGAAAAAAAGAAGAAATAGCAAAATGTATAGAATGGTTATTAAATGATAATTATGTTACAGGACAAATAATAGGAATAAATGGTGGATGGTTAATTTAATATAAATAGAAAATAAGGAAATTTAATTTCCTTTATTTTTTTTATAAATAAACATTAAAATTAATTAATAAATAATAATTATTTTAAATAATATTAATTAAATAAAAAAATAAATAATTAATTATTTTAAATTAAATATAATAAAAATAATAATTATTATTAAATATTTAATTTAATAAATAAAATAATAAAAATAAATTAAAAAAATAATTTATAAAATTAATAAATATTTAAATAAAGAATAATTAATATGAAATTTAATAAATAATAAAATTAATTAATTATTTATTTAAAAATAGCGAATAGAAAATACGACATTATGTAAATATGAAAATCACATAAATAGAAATTAAAGAGTTGACTGAAATTGATTCTATTTTAATCAAAAATAAGTAATGAAATTTCTAAAAAAATAATGCAAAGATAATAAGGGAAATACGGGTTTTAGAAAACTAAAGAGTATAAAAATATAAGTTGATAAAAGTATAATAAACAAAGAAATAATTGAATAATTTATTGGAAAATTATTATGATATTTAAATGAAAGAAAAAATCAAATAAAGAATTAATTATAAAATCAAATTAATTAATATTTTATTAAATAAAAATAATATATTATTTATTTTACTAATATTTAGAAAATAAAAAATATTTAAAATAAAAAATATAAGTTAAATTAATAAATAATAAAAAAAGAAAAATATTATAAAAATAAAATATTAAATAAAAAATATTTTATTTAAATAATTAAAAAAATAAAAAGATATTTAATTTAATTTTTATAAATTAAATATAAAATAATAATAAATCTTAAAATAAAATATATAAAATAAAATTAATTAATTTTATAAGAAATAATTTGAAAAAAATATATATGAAAAAAATATATATGAAAAAAATAATAAATATTTTAATAAATAATATTAATTTAAATAAATTAATTTATAAAATATATTTTTTTATAATTTTCTTGAGATAATAAATAGAAGAATTGTATAATGTTATGTAAATATTATAAATAATAAAAATCGAATATAAAAAGTTGAATGAAGTGAAGTTTATTTTTGTCAAATACTAATACTAAAATTTATATTTTTTTGTAAAAAATAAAGTCAAAGAAATAAGGGAAATAAGCAATTCAGAAAATTTAATAATATAAGAAGATTAAAAGTTTAATGCAGATAGAATATAAAAAGTAATCAAAAAAATTATAGAAAAATAGTTATTGTACTATAATAAAAAGAAAAAAGATAAATAAGCATGCAATCATAAAATTTAATTAGAAGCAAAAAATAATTAATATTTTACTAATTAAAAAATATAAAATTAAATTTATTTAAAATAAATTATAAAAAATAAAATAAAAATTTTTAATAAAATATCAATAAATAATTATTTCTTTAATTATTAAATAATATTAAATTTATTTTTAATAAAAGATATAAAATAAATAATTAAAATAATAATAAATAAAAAAATAAATTATAAAAAACAATTATTTAATAATCAAATAATTAAATAAATAAAAAATATTTATAAAAATATTATAATAAAATTAATTAATAAATATTTTAGTAAAAAATAATGAATATTAATTTGAATTAATTAATAATAAAATAAAATTTTTTATAATTCTTTATATGTAATAAACAAAAAAAACATATAATGTTATGTAAACACCCAAATAATGAAAATTAAAAACCAAAAGTTGATTGAAATTGACTTTATTTTTATCAAAAAACGATAATAAAATTTATAATTTTTTATTAAATAATAGAGGTGAATTGACAAGGGAAATAAGCTGTTCAGAAAATCTAATAATATAAAAAATAACAGATAAAAGTATATAAAATAATAAGATAACTATATAAAAAATAGAGATAAAACTTAAATTATAAACAAAAAATTAAATAAGAATTTAATTAAATAAAGCATTAATAATTTTTTAATTAATTAATATATTATTAATTAAAAATATAAATATTTAATTGTATAGAATAAATTATTGTTAATAAAGTTGTTATTAAATAAATTATTATTTTATTTAAATAAAATAATAATAATAAAATTATAAAAAAAAAAAATTAAATAATAATTTATTAAAAAAATAAAAATAATATATTATTTATTTTAATAATATTAAAAAAATAATAAAAAATGATAAATAAAAAAATAATGAAATTAAAAATACAAATAGATTATTTAAAATAAATAATTACTATAATAATAAAATAATTAATTAAATATAAAAAAATTAAAGAAAAAATAGAAATTGTATATTATTAAATGAAAGAAAGAAGATAATGTTATGTGAACTCAAAATCATATAAAGAAAATGCCAAAAGTAAGATTGGTTTTTTAGATAATAATACAAAAATTCAGAGTAAAACTTGTTCTTTAAAATGTAAAAATATAACTCAAAAAGGTAAGGGAAATAAGCAATTTACGAAATCAAAAAGTAGAATTAATAAAGAATGAATGTTAATAAGAAATGGTAAATTTTCTTATATAATTAGAATAAAATTCTATCAAGAATGCTTTTATATAAAAATTTTTTTGATATGTTTTACAAAATTAAATAATAAAAAATAATAATTAGTATTTAATTAATTTAGCAATATTATTAATAAAAAATATATATAAATAAATATTAAATAATTAATTAAAAATTAATTTTGAATATTTAATAAAAATAATTTATTAAATTTAAAAATATAAAATAATAACATATTAAGTATTAAATAAATATTTAATATATTATTTATTTGAAATTAATTAGTAAAAAAATAAATTTAATTTTATATAATAAAATAATTAAAAAATAATTCAATAAAAATATAAGAAAAATTTAAATTAAAAAATATGTAATTAAATTAATAAGAGATTCAATCAAAATAAAGATCTTATTATTATAAAAATAATTTTTTAATTGCACAAATGTTAAATATAAAAACTCCATGCATGTATTGAAATATCAAATAAAATAGGGTATAATAGTTTAGATAAAAAAGATATGGGAGGAAGAAAATGTTAATAGCAAGTGGAGTTACTATTAGATTTGGAAAAAGAACTTTATTTGAAGATGTTAATATAAAGTTTAATAAAGGATGTTGTTATGGCATTATAGGAGCAAATGGTGCTGGAAAATCAACATTTCTTAAAGTTTTGTCAGGAGAATTAGAGCCTAGTAAAGGAGAGGTTACAAAGGAGAAAACAGAGAGACTATCTGTATTAAAGCAGGATCACTTTGCTTACGAAGAAAATACTGTTATGGATACAGTTATAATGGGTAATGATGAGCTTTATAAAATCATGAAAGAGAAAGAGGCTATTTATGCAAAACCTGATTTCTCGGAGGAAGACGGAATGAAGGCTGCAAAGCTTGAAGAAAAGTTTGCGGAGCTTGATGGTTGGAATGCTGAATCTGATGCAGCAATTTTGCTTAATGATTTAGGAATAGAGCCTGAAAAACATTATAAATATATGAAGGAACTTGAAGCAAGAGAGAAGGTTAAGGTTCTTTTAGCACAGGCTCTTTTTGGAAATCCTGATATTTTATTGTTAGATGAGCCTACAAATGACCTAGATTTAAAGACTATAAGTTGGTTAGAGGAATTCTTAATTAATTTTGAAAATACTGTAATTGTTGTTTCTCATGATAGATATTTCTTAAATAAGGTTTGTACTAATATTTGTGATGTTGATTATGGAAAGATTAAGGTTTATCCGGGGAACTACGATTTCTGGTATGAATCTAGCCAATTACTTCAAAAGCAGATGAGAGAGCAGAATAAGAAGAAGGAAGAGAAGATTAAAGAGTTACAAGCTTTTATTGCTAGATTTAGTGCAAATGCTTCTAAATCTAAACAAGCTACTTCTAGAAAGAAGTCTTTGGAAAAGATTCAGCTTGATGAAATTACTCCCTCTAATAGAAAGTATCCTTATATAGATTTTAAACCTGATAGACTTCCAGGAAATGAGATTTTACAGGTAAAAAATGTTTCTAAGACTATAAATGGAGAAAAGGTATTAGATAATATTTCGTTTACGGTTAAGCCAAACGATAAGATTGCTTTCTTAGCAGATAACGAGATTGCAAAGACTGTTTTATTCCAAATTATTGCTGGAGAGATGCAACCTGACGAGGGGAAAATTGTATGGGGAACTACAATTACAAGTAACTATTTTCCTAAGGATAATAGCTATTTGTTCCAAAGTGAATTGTCTATTACAGATTGGTTAAGACAGTATTCAAAGGATCCAGATGAAACTTATGTTAGAAGTTTCTTAGGAAGAATGTTGTTCTCTGGTGAAGAGGCATTAAAGGGAGTAAATGTATTGTCTGGAGGAGAAAAGGTAAGATGTGTTCTTTCTAAGATGATGCTTTCTGGAGCTAATTTCTTGATTTTCGATGAGCCAACAAACCACCTAGACATGGAGAGCATTACGGCTTTGAACGAAGGAATGAAGAAGTTCACAGGAAATATGCTATTTACATCACATGACCATCAATTAATGCAAACAGTTGCAAATAGAATAATAGATATTCAAAAGGATAAAATTGTTGATAGAGAAGTATCTTATGATGAATATTTAGGAATTGAGTAATGATTATGTATTGAATAATACTTGAAAATTGAGCAATGCTTTGAAAATAAATATAAAAATGGACCTTATTGTGTGAACAATTTTGGTTCATTTTATTATTGTTCGCTTTAATTTTAGAGAATATTGTGATATATTAGGAGAAACTTGATTAAGAAAGAGGTAAAATAATGGATAAAATATCAGAAATTATAGCAAATGAATTGGGAGTTAGAAAAAGCCAGGTTGATAGTACTATTAAGTTAATTGACGATGGAAATACAATTCCGTTCATTGCAAGATATAGAAAAGAAGCGACAGGAGGTCTTTCAGACGAGCAGTTAAGAAATCTTGGCGAAAGACTTACATATTTAAGAAATTTAGAAGAAAGAAAACAAGATGTTTTAAAGTCAATAGAATCTCAAGGAAAACTTACATATGAAATAAAGAGTGATTTGGAAAAGAGTACTACTCTTGCTGAGGTTGAAGACATTTATAGACCATATAAACAAAAGAAGAGAACTAGAGCAACTATTGCAAAAGAGAAAGGACTTGAAGAACTTGCAAATACTATTATAGAGCAAAAAGATAAAAATAATATTTATGAAATTGCAAATAAGTATATAAACGAAGAGAAAGATGTAAGAACAGCAGAAGATGCTATTGCAGGAGCCTTAGATATAATTGCTGAAAATATATCTGATAACGCAAAATATAGAAAGCAAATTAAGAGAACGTGCTACTTAGAAGGTATGATTACAACAAAGGCAACTAAACCTGAAGAGAAATCTAGTTATGACATGTATTATGAATTTTCAGAAAAAGTTAATAGAATTCCTAGCCATAGAATTCTCGCAATTAATAGGGGAGAAAAAGAGGAATTTTTAAAGGTTAAAATAGATAAGCCAGAAGAAAAGATTTTAGCTAGTATTGAAAAAGATATAATTAAAGATGAGCATAGTCAATATACCGAATTGCTAAAAAATTGTATTGCGGATAGTTTTTCAAGATTGATTGAACCTTCTATTGATAGAGAAATAAGGGCTGATTTGACTGAAAAAGCAGACGAGCAAGCTATAAAAGTTTTTGGTAAGAATGCCAAACAATTACTTTTAGCAAGTCCTATAAAGGGAAAGACAGTAATTGGATTTGATCCAGCCTATAGAACTGGCTGTAAGATTGCAGTAATTGACGAAACAGGAAAGGTTTTAGACACTACAACAGTATATCCAACTGAACCACAAAATGATGTTGAGGGTGCTAAAGCAGAGCTTACAAAGCTTATATTAAAAGACAATGTACAAATGTTTGCAATCGGAAACGGTACGGCTTCAAGGGAATCTGAGCAATTCGTTGCGTCCCTAATAAAAGAGATTAAGGAGAAGTATAATAAGGATTTAGTTTATGTTATTGTTTCAGAAGCAGGAGCTTCAGTATATTCTGCTTCAAAACTTGCAACAGAAGAATATCCTGATATTAACGTTTCTTTAAGAGGAGCTATATCAATCGCAAGAAGACTTCAAGATCCACTTGCAGAGCTTGTAAAAATCGAGCCAAAGGCAATAGGAGTTGGACAATATCAACATGATGTAAATCAAAAACAATTAGAAGAGAGTTTAACAGGAGTTGTTGAGGATGCGGTAAATTCGGTTGGAGTAGATATAAATACTGCTACACCTTCGCTTTTATCTTATGTTTCAGGAGTTAATAAGACTATAGCCAAAAACATTGTAAAATATAGGGAAGAAAACGGAAAAGTTTGTGAACGTAAGGAATTACTAAAGGTTCCTAAACTAGGAAAGGTTGCCTATGAGCAATGTGCGGGCTTCATAAGAGTTCCTGGTGGAAAGAATCCACTTGAAATTACTGGAGTTCACCCAGAAAGTTACGATGTTGCTAAAAATCTATTAAAGGAATTCGGATTTGACACAAAAGACTTAACAGACAAAGAAAAAATAAAAGATGTAAAAGCTAAACTATCTGAAGTTAATAATGAAAAAGACATTAAAGCATTGGCAAGCAAATTCAACATTGGAGAACCAACTTTGAAAGACATTATAAATGAATTAATTAAGCCTGGTAGAGACCCAAGAGAAGACATGCCTAAGCCAATTTTAAGGTCTGATGTATTATCTTTTGATGATTTACGAGACGGAATGATTCTTACTGGAACAGTTAGAAATGTAACTGATTTTGGAGCATTTGTAGATGTTGGCGTTAAACATGACGGACTAGTTCACATTTCAGAAATGAGTGACAAATTTATAAAAAATCCATCAGAAGTTGTATCAGTAGGGGATATCGTAAAAGTTCAGGTTATTGGAATAGACAAAGACAGACAAAAGGTAAAACTATCAATGAAAATCAAACAATAGCATGAAAAGGATAAATAGTAAAAAATAGAATAAATAATATGAAAATTTAAAAATAATATTACAAGTGTCAAAATTATAAAAAAATCAAATATTAAAATAAAAGAACTAAGAAAAAGAAAAAAGTGCACGAAATTTGCACTTTTTACTATTTATATATTAATTAACTTTTATATTTTTCTTGAATTTCAAGTATTGAATTATAATCGTTATCTAATATCTCAAGGAAAGCCTTTGCAATATCAGGATCAAACTGAGTTCCTGAACATTTTTCTATTTCAGCTCTTACCACATCAATAGGCAAAGCATTTCTATAAGACCTCTTTGATGTCATTGCGTCAAATGTATCTGCAACAGCTGCAATTCTCGCAACATAAGGAATATCCGTACCAGATAATTGTGATGGATAACCTCTGCCATCAAATCTTTCATGATGATATTTTACGATAGGAATAATATCTTCAAATAACTTAACTCCTCCAAGAATATGAACACCAATCATTGGGTGGTTCTTTATTTGAGAATATTCTTCATCATTTAATTTTGATTCTTTCAACAAGATACTATCTGGAATTCCAATTTTTCCGATGTCATGGAATAGACCTCCAATTTTAAGAATGTGAAGGGTATTTTCATCTAATCCTAATTTTTTACCGATTAAAACAGAATATTCCGAAACTCTGTCTGAATGACCTCTTGTATAAGGGTCCTTAGCTTCAACAGTTTGCCTTAAGATTCCAATAGTATCTAAATAAGCTTTTTCAAGTTCATCGTTTTTATCATGTAATTCCTCGTTTATCTGTCTGATTGTTTTCATTTGCTCAATAGATTTTATTCCAGATTCGATCAATAATAACAGTTGATCAAATTTATCGCTTTTTTCGCAATAACCTTGAATATCTAACCTTTTTATTGTTTCAAGAGGTGGAGCCAAATCCTTATGACCTGTAAGCAATAAGATGTAAAGGTCTTTGTTGAATTTTCTTATCTCTTCAACGACCTCATCACCATGTATTGGGTCCATCATAAAGTCTAGAATCATCATATCAAAATGTTCATGCCTAACACGCTCAATAGCTTCAAGAGGATTTGTTAATCCTGTAAAGTCATATCCCGAACGCTTTAGAAAGATTGAAAGAGAATCAACGATACCTTGTTCATCATCTACAACGATAACCCTGTATCCGTTTGATTCATGATTTACCATGTTTTTTCTCATAACATAAACTCCATATCTAAAAATAAATATTGCAACCTTATTATAATAATAAAAATTTAAAAAAGCAATATATTATGTATAAATATTTTATAAATTTAGGAAATGTCGAATTTTGCAGAAAAAAATATAGACAAGACTTATAGAGCCTTGTCTATATAAAAATACATTTTTTATCGGTTTTAAAAATCAAATTTTAAATAGTCACTACATTAGAAATTTTATAAAGGAATTATAACATTAAATTTTGTTCCTTTTCCAATCTCTGTTTCAAAGGTTATATCACCATTAAAATGACCTTTTATTGTTGAGTAAGACATAAACATACCAAGTCCAGTACCATTCTTTCCTTTAGTTGTAATCATCGATTTAAATAATTTATCCTGGACTTCTTTTGTCATACCACAGCCGTGATCTGCAACAGATATAACAACATTTTTTCCATCTAGATTTACTGATAAATCTATTGTATTATCTTTTTTACCATTATAAGATTGTATAGCGTTTGTTATAAGGTTATTTATAACTTGAACTAAACTGTTAACGTCTCCATGTAAAGAAGTAGTAGAAGGAACGTTTATCTGAGTATTTAATGTTAATGATGCATTTCTAATTTCATGTTTCATTAAAATTGTAACTCTTTTTATCATTTCATCAATTGTAAATACATCAGATTCATTTTCCGATAGATTTACGGCTTGACCCTTAACTGCTGTAATTATGTCCGACATGTAAGAGGTGTATGAATGAATCTTTGTTATCCAATCTCTCATGTCATTTGCTATAGCATGGTGGTCATCGTTTGTAACTTCCGGATCGCCAATGGATGTATCATATTCATTTATTAAGTCTGTTAATCCTTCAGCTGCACCAGATATAGACATTATAGGAGTTTTCAAGTTATGAGAAATTCCTCCAATTAACTGTCCAAGAGAGGCTAAACGTTCTTTTTCCATAAGAGTATCCTGGTTGTTCTTGATTTGATTTATATATTGAATATTCAAATCTTGTACTACATTTAATTCATTTTCTAATTCGCCAAGCTCATCGTTGGACGTTATTGGTAATTTTGAAGTTTCGCTTAAATCTTTATCTGCAATGTCATGCAATCTCTTAGATACATTTCCTATATTCCTTACAAGAGATGAACTAATTAAATAAATTGTAAGTAATGCAAATAAGAACAATACAAAAGCTAGTATTAATAATTGTAAGAAAGTTGTAAATGATGCTATTTCATAATAGATTCCTACAGTATAAATTTGACCATTATACTCAAATTTTTGAATAACTGATTGTGAATCAATAGTATATGATTCGTAAACAGTATTATTATATTGAGGAGCTAAATCATGCATATATTTTATAAAGAAATGGCTTAATGTGGTTCCATTACTTGTTTCTATTACTCCACTTGGTTTTTCTATAAAGCAAAATGTGGTATCTAAATTAAAGTATTTACTTAGTATGTTCTTAACATTGTTAATATCAGGGTTCTCAATTATTTCATCCATAGAATTAGCAAGGCTTGAAGCATAATAGCTGTGTAACAGTGTTTCTTTTTCTACAGTTAGTCTGTAATAACCAAACAATGAAAGTATTAATGCTATAACTAAAACACTAGGAAAAAGTTGAAATATTAATTTTACTTTTAGGGACTGTGTTTTTTTAGGTTTATCATCTGTGGCAAAGTATTTAGAAGTTTCTACAAGAATTGGATAAAACGTTCTAGTTGTAAGCAACAAGAAAATTGAGGCAATGAATGTAGAAAAACTAAATATTATTGTTCCCATTTTAAATAACAATATTGCAGGATGACTGCCTGTTACAGATAATATAATTAAAAGAATAAGTGTTGGTACTATTTCCATGGATACATATAGAGTATATGGAAATTTAAGTGCCTGATTTCTTATCTTCTCTATTTCAGAAATATCAGTATTACGATTTTTCCACCATTTATCTGTTCTTCTTAATCTAATCTTTAAATAAGCAGTAAAGAAAATTGCAATTCCAACAACCACAAGCAAAAATTGATATTTATAATAAAGAATAGAAACTTCTTTATCAAACTGGGAATTTATTGCTCCTGGTGGATAGTTCAATATTATGGGAATAATCTTATATAATAATATAGCAAATAAAGCAAATATTATTAAAAAATAAAATACCAACTTATTCGAAATACTCATTTCTTCGAATTTTTCTTTTAATTTTTTCATTTGATATAAATCCTTTCTATTTGATAAAACAAACTTCTTGCATATATTTAATTAATTTTGCAAAGTATTCAAAATCCAAGACTGGCCACTTAAAGCCTAAGCTGCTCAGGTATTCACAAGTAATTTTATTATCTTGTTTTATGATATGATTATATATCATATCATTGTTTTTTGTAAAGTCGTTAATTATACCACTAATCTTTGATTGATTGATTTCATCAGTAGAAAGCGATTTTACCAAATTAATAAATTCATTTTGTGATACAACATTAACATTATAACCAATCCTTCTTATATATTCAAGGAGCATTTTTGCAGTTATGGTATTTGGATTATAGATATGGAATATTCTATCCAATCCGTTATCCGACCAGACTATCTTTACTAGTGCCTTGCTTGCAAAATCAACAGGTGTAAATTCCAAATTAGCATTTAAAATAGAATCTGGGATTGCAGAAATTTCTAATAAGGATTTAAGCCTAGAATAGATTGCATTTTCGTTGATATTACTTTGAAAATGACCATCATCATAACGACTAGACAAATCTCCAATTCTAAAAATAGTTGCCTTTAATCCTTTAGAAATTGCCTCAAGAACCATAGATTCAGCGAATAACTTACTTCTTGAATATACATTTTCGGAAAAATCCTGATTTACATAGAATGATTTTTCCGTAAATGTAACATCAGACAAATCCTGCTCTAGTAAGTAGTTTCCTGAAATAGTCATTGTAGAAATATAATAAAGTGGCACATCAATGGATTTACATAAGTCTATTATTTTACGAGTTCCTTCAATATTTACAGAAGAAAATAGGGCATAGTCACCATAATGCTTAACATTTGCAGCAGAATGAATAACCAAATCAACATCTTTTTTTATATTTTCAAAATCATCAGTAGACAAGCCTAATCCTTCACTTATCATATCAGAATTTATGCAAATTACATATTTTTTAGCTAATTCATCATATTTATTACCAAAATAGAAATGCAATTTCTCAAATAATCTTTCTTGAATTCCCTTATGATATTTAGGTCTTATCAGGCAATATATCAAACTAATTTTATCAATATTTTGTAAAAGCTCTGCTAGAATATGAATTCCTAAAAAACCAGTAACGCCTGTTAGAAGAACACATTTCTTAGAGAAATCTTCTTTTCCTGTTGTAGTAGAATTTAAATGCTTTGCAATGTCATCCAGAGCATTCAATCTAGTTACATCAGACAAAGTATTCTCATAAGAAGCACATAATACCTTATCATACAATTCTCTTACAGTTGGATTCTTATAAAAATCATATACTTTCAATGATATTTTATATTGAAATAAGTCTGTTAGAATACTTATAATTGAAAGAGAATCTGCACCATAATCAAATATATTATCGTCAATACCAAACGTTGTAATTCCAAGTTTTTTCTTAATTGAAGAAACGATATTAGCTTCAATCAAATTCCTTGGAGGTGTATGAACTGAATCTGATTCCTGAATATCCAAATTATAATTTGCAAGCTCTTTTTTGTTAATTTTTCCATTTGGAGTAAGAGGCAACTTATCTAAAACTACAAAATAAGTTGGAATCATATACGTTGGTAATTTATTTGCAATATAATCTCTTAGTTTCTTTACTTCAACTTTCTTGTCAGCTGATATATAGGTAACTAATGTTTGAACATTTGAAACATCTTTTACAATAACAGCTGATAAAATATTTGCACTTTTATCAAATGAATTTATACAGTTTTCAATTTCTCCAAGTTCAACACGTAATCCTCTAAGCTTTATTTGATTATCTGATCTTCCTTTACATATAATTGTTCCCACATCTGTCCAAAAACCTACATCTCCAGTTTTATACATAACAGAATTCTTAATAAATGGATTTGACAAATACCTTGCTGCTGTTAAATCAGGTCTTCCAATATAACCTTTTCCAACGCCATCGCCGGCAATATATATTTCACCAATACATCCAACAGGAAGAACAGTTAGTTCATCATTTAAAATATAAATCTGTGTATTATCAAGAGGTTTTCCGATTGTTATTTTATCCAAGTGAGTAACATCTGTAACAGTCGAAAATATAGTTGTCTCAGATGGACCATAACCATTGTAAACAGTGCACTCTGGACTGATTTTTAAAATCTTATCAACAAGTTGCTTTGAAAGCTGCTCGCCTGCCAGCATAACATATTTTAAACAACTAAATCCATTCATAATTGAATTATCCAAATGAAAATTCATAATACTTGGAGTAGATTGAATAATTTCAATTTTATTATCTAAAATCAATCTTTCAATTTTTGCTGTAATTTTTTGCTCAAAATCGTCTGTTATAAAAAGCTTTAAACCTCCACAAAGAGATACAATCGTCTCAAATGCAAATATATCAAAAGACATGGTTGTAATTGATATAATTGAATGATACATTCCGTCTTTCAAATAAGCAATTCTATTAAACATAGAATTTATAAAATTATTCAAGTTTTTATGAGTAAGCATAACACCTTTAGGATTTCCTGTTGATCCAGATGTAAAAATTAAATAAGATAAATCATCCTGTGAAATCTCGTTATTTAAGTTATCACTTGGTAGATTATAAACATTTTCATTCTTTAAATCTGCAATAACAACAGTCTTCTTAAAACCTAAAGATTGAACCTTAGTAAACTGTTTTTGAATTGTTATAATTGCGTCACAATTACTGTTTTCCAATATATAACGAATACGATCTTCAGGATATTCAGGATCTATAGGAATATATGAAGCACCTGACTTCAACACTGCAAGAATTGATATAATCATTTCAAATGAACGATTAACAATAATACCAACAATAGAATTTTTTTGTATATTGTTAAAATTCAAATATCTTGCCAAAGAATTTACTTTCTTATTTAAATCCGAATAAGTAAGTTTTTTCATTTTAAATACAAGAGCAACATTATTAGGATTTTTTTCAACTTGTTCTTCAAAATAATCTACAACTGTTTTTGAGTGGTCATATTTTAAATATGTAGAGTTAAATTCATTAATTAATTTATTTTTCTCCCAAGGAGTAACAATCTCTATGTTTTCCAACAAAATATCACTATTTTTCAATATTTGATTAATAATATTCAAAATTCTATCATTTATATTTTGAATATCTTTAGCTGAATATTTATTTAATCTATAATCATAAGCGATGTTTAAAGAACCCTCATCATTCATATCAAAAATATGAATTTGCATTGAACCTGCAACATTACCATTAAAGGTCCATCTTACAGAATATTGAACATCACAATTATTTCTATTTGTTTTTGAATTTTGATATGAGATTAATATGTCGTATAAATTTGGTTGACTTGGATTATTCTTACGTATATACTCCAAAATTTCCTGATAAGGATACTTTTGGTGTCTAAACATAGACAAAGAATCAAGCCCAATTTTTTGAGCAAATTGAACAAATGTGTCGTTTTTTTGAGTGCTGAATTTAAAAGGAACTGTACTAATGAACATTCCTGGAGTAATCTTTTCCGAGAAAGTTGTTCTATTTAGTATTGGTGTTCCCAAAACAAAATCGTTTAAGTTAGAAACTCTTCCAATATAGAGTGCGTAAATCGCCATAAAAAAATTAAAAAGTGAAATTCTGTTATCTTTACAGAATGTATTTATTTCATTTAATAAAAGGTTATTAATTTCAAATACCTTTCTTTCTGCAGAACAAGATTCTACAGAAGAGTCCTTTAAAGAAGGAATAATACCAAATTCAGGAACACTTTTGAATTGTTCTTCCCAATACTCCTTATCTTTTTCAAATTTAGGACTATTTAAATATTCTTTTTCTGAATTTATATAATTAATGTAAGAAGTTGGAGTCGATAAAACATATTCATCTTTTAAAAGAGATGAATAAATACTCATAATTTTACTTGCAACTAAACTTGCTGTACATGCATCTGCTATTATGTGATGTGCAGTAACAACAAATCCGCCCTTACCAGTTGGCAATCTATAAGGAGACATTTTAAATAAATCATGTTCAATAATATCAAAAGGAGTACGAGCTAATTTACTTTCAAATAAAAGCAAATCGTCATTATCCTCAATATTTGTAACAACAAAATCTTGCTCACTATATTCAACAATTTTTTGTTTTACATTTCCATCATTGTCAATAAGAAGATGAATCCTAAAGCTATCATTATCTCTCAAGAAAACATTAATAGCTTTAGATAAAATATCAAAATTTACTATATCATCTATTAAAACAGTTCCACAGACATTATTTATAGATGAACCTTTATAATACTGTTCAGTTAGCCAGATTGACTTTTGAGGGTTTGTTAAATCATATAATTCCATATTCATAATCACCTTTAAATTTTATATCTTAATTTTTTTCATTTCTTCATGTCTTTTGATTTTTTGAGTAGTAGTTTTTATTAGAGGCTCATCTGTTAAAGAAAACTCTCTTATGTATTTATAAACTGGTAAATCCTTATTTATGATTTTTATATTTTTATCAACTTCGGTGTGAACATCATCTAAAGAAAGCTTTTTATTCTCCACTATTTCTTTAGAATACACAATTTTTGCACATATTTTGTCATTACATTCATAAACCATAGATTCAGAAACAACATCTATTTTATTAATTAATGCCTCAATTTCCTCAGGGAAAACCTTTTTTCCATTTGAAAGCACTATTAAATCTTTTTTTCTGCCTGTTACAAAAAGAGATCCATCTTTGCCAAACCTTCCTAAATCTCCGGTGCAAAACCATCCATCTTTAAATGCAGCCTTTGTTGCTTCTTCATTATTATAATAGCCAAGCATTATGTTTGGACCTTTAACTAAAATTTCTCCTGTGCCTGTTTCATCAGGATTATCTATGGTAACTTGTTCATTATATAATGGGTATCCAGAAGAACCTGTTTCAAAGTGGTATTTGTCACTTTCACAAGAAATAACAGGAGCTGTTTCAGTTAATCCATAACCCTGTAACATATCTATACCGATAGTATTAAACAAATGAATAACTTTCTTATCTGAAGAGGCAGAACCATAAATTATAGTTCTCATCTTTCCACCAAAATTATCTAAGACTTGCTTAAATAGTTTTCTTCTTAAATCAATATGGAAAAACATTAAGAAATTTGACAATGCACATAAAAACTTAAATGCAGCATACTTTCCAGATTTTTTTACACCTCTGATAATCTGTCTATACATTATATCTAGTACGGCTGGAACACAAACCAAACCACTGATTTTGTATTCTACCATATTTTTTCCAATATCCTTTATGCTATCTGCAAAACAAAGTCTGAAACCAATGTAGTAACAGAACAAGAAACTTGCAGTACATGCTAAGGTATGATGCAGTGGTAAAAATACAAGAATGCTATCATCCTTTTTATAATTAATTAAAGTTGTCATAGCAGATACATTTGAACAAATATTGTATTGAGAAAGCATAACTGCTTTTGGATTACTTGTTGTTCCAGAAGTATAAATCAAAACTGATAGTTTATCTTTATCGATAACGATATTATCATATCTAGAATCATTTTCTACTATAAGTTTTTTTCCATCTTCCAATAATTTTGAAAAAGATAGAATACCTTCATAATTTTCTTCGTAATCCATACAAATAAAATATTTTACATTTGATTCTTTATTTGCCATGACAGATTTTATAAGATTTAAATGCTTCTTTGCAAAAATAATTGCATCTACTTGACTTTCAATTATTAATCGTAACTGCTCAACTTCAGGAAGCATGAAATCTAAAGGAACTGCAATGCAATTAGAAGTAGTTACTGCAAAATAACTACAACACCACTCGTATCTATCTGGTGAAATGATTGCAATTTTTTTATTTTCTAGTCCTAAATCTAAAAGGGAAGAACCAAGTTCTTTAATATTGTTTTCAAACTCGACAAAAGAAATGTCATGAATAACTTTATTTTTATCTTTTACAGAGAATGCAGGTCTATTACCAAAACGAGTGGTACAAGAACTGACTAATTCTCTAAAATTTCTACATGTAATTTCTTCATAAATTTTATTTTTCTTCATTTTAATACCACCTATTCTCTATTTTACCATTATATTACAGCTTTTGCAATAGCTAAATTAGGCTTTTTTTTAATGGGATAAACAAGAAAAAATGTCGAAAATGCAAATGTATTAATATGGAAAAAATATAAGTTTAAATTACAAAATAGTGGAAATAATAATCAAAGAAAAATATTGATAAAAGAGAATTTAAGAAAAAAGGAGAATGTATGAAAGAGAAAAGTAAATTTATAAAAATATTGGAAATAATTGCAATAACAATACTTATCGCATCATTTTTAGTCTTAGCATATTGTATTTACATATCGTTGGAACAGGAAAAAGTGTATGCACAAGAATTCAATGTTGAAAGAACACAAGCAAATGTTAGTGCAGAGCAGGATAATATTATAGGTGAAAATTTGGATATAACCGAAACGATAGAAAAAGTAAACAATTCTATTGTGGGAATATCGAAAATAAAGAATAAAGGAAATACAATATTCCTCCAGAATGGAGCTAAAAATTTGGGGCTAGGAACAGGTTTCATTGTATCTGAAAATGGGTATATTGTAACAAATCAACATGTATCAGGACAAAAAAATTCTTTGTGCTATGTTACACTTGAAGACGGAAGAAGTTTCGATGCGAGTGTGGTTTGGGCCGACGAGGATTTAGACTTGAGCATTATAAAAATAAAAACTAACAATTTAAGATATTTGGACTTAGGAGATTCGGATGAGGTGAAAATTGCTCAACAAGTGTATGCAATAGGAAACCCAATAGGTTTTGAATTTCAACGCAGTGTAACATCAGGAATAATAAGTGGACTAAATAGGACACTAAAAGTCGAAGAAGAGAAAAAAACATACTACATGGAAGATCTAATTCAAACAGATGCAACAATTAATCCAGGAAACAGTGGAGGACCTTTAATAGATAAACAAGGAAAAGTAATAGGAGTAAACTCAGTAAAAATTACTTCGGCAGAGGGGATTGGATTTGCAATTCCAATAAATATAATAAAACCAATAATCAGTAAACTTGCAAATACAGGAGAATTTACTGCTGCAACCCTAGGCGTATATGCTTATGATAAAAATGTAATTCCGTATATAAATTCTGAGTTAGGAAGTAATTACAAATTAGAAAATGGAATATATGTTACTGCAGTTATAAGAAATTCGCCAGCTGACAAGGCTCAAATGAAGGTGGGAGATGTAATCATCCAAGTTGATGGAAAAGAATTAAGTAAGATGTCTGAACTTAGAACATATATATATGAGAAGAATGTGGGGGACAGTATAAGAATAAAATATGTAAGAAATAATAAAGAATTTCAAGAAGACATCACACTGACAAAAAAATAAAACCTGAAAAAATAAATAAGGCTAAAAACTAAAATTGTTTTAAATTAAAAATGCATAAAACCAAAAAAAACCTGCCTCGCTTTTATGCGAGGCAGGAAACAGCCTTTTATTGGGGCGTTTTTTTGGTTACCTTAACGCTTTTGAGCTTCCTAAGCTCTTTGGAAAAGATTAGATAAAGCTTGGTGTTAAACCATGATTTCTCGAAAAGCCTTTGCATCGAAACTGCCGGGTAACCCAACAAGTTCCAGCATGTTCAGGAAACCAACATGAAATCGATTCTTGATTTCATAATTTCTCCCAGGGATTAAAACAATCCCGTTAGTGCTGTAGTGATCTGCTCCAATAAACGTTACTTTTGCCATTTTAATACTCTCCTTAATACTTATTTGCTAAGCGAATTCCGTTCGCATTAGTCTAGGAAAATAATGTAAAACTGGTTGAATCAACCATACATTTTATTATAGCATACTTTATGTAAATTTGCAACAATTTTAAAAAAATTTGCCAAATCTATTGCAAAATAAATATTTTTGTGTTATATTAATAAAGTACTTTACAAGAAAAATATTTATCGAGGTGTAGCGCAGTTGGTAGCGCGCGTGGTTTGGGACCATGAGGTCGCAGGTTCGATCCCTGTCACCTCGACCATATTTTGCCCTTTTTCAAGGGAATTTGAAAGAATTTATAAAAATTCAAAAATCATGAATTATGCTATTTTTCAATAAAAATGAAGAATAGCATAATTTTTTTGAGTTCAGAAAAATGCTATAAAATATGCTCATTTTCTTCAAGAAAAAGTTTCAAGAAAATTTTTATAATGTTTCAAGAAAGTTTCAAGGAAAAATATCAAGTTGTTTTAAAGTTCTTCAAATAAATAGAAAGGAGAACTTTTTTATGGAATTTAAACCTTATAAAGATAATGAATATTTAGAAAATTCATATTATAAAATACCACAAGAACTATTTGTAAGTTCTTTATATAAAGATAAACTAAATTCAGATAGTAAAATACTATATGCTTTTTTACTAGACAGATTATCACTATCTCAAAAAAATCATTGGATAGATGAAGAAAGAAATATATATTTAATTTTTACAAGAGAAGAAGTACAGGGAAAATTGAATTTATCTGATAAAACTGCAACAAAAGCATTTAAGCAATTAAATGAAGTAGGACTCGTACAAGAAAAAAGACAAGGATTAGGAAAGCCTAATTTAATATATGTTGGGAAAATACAACATGAAGAAACGGAAAATTTACGTTTATTGACTCGTAAAAATTACGATTCTGGAAACGAAAATAATACGAATTTGGAATCGGAGAATTTACGAGGAATCAATACTAATAATATCAAAACTAATATAATCAATACTTATTCTATCAATCCTAATAGTGACGATGAACTGCATTTAAAAGAAATAAAAGATAAATGTAAACTAGAAGAATTTACACAAGAAGAAAAGACTATTTTAGAAGATGTTATTGATAGTCTATATTATAAAAATACTCTAAAAGTTGGAAGTGTAACGGTTAATCACTACAAAATATTAGATAAATTAAAATTTATAGTAAAAGAAAATTTAATACAATTATTAGATATATTAAAAAATATACCTAATATACAAAATGCTAAAAATTATTTGATGATTTGCTTATATAATAATTTAGGAAACACAAATATTTCTATTCCAAAGAAGAAAGAAAATAAGGCTTCTTATAAGGAATGTGACTATGAAGATGACTCACTTGATTTTCTCTATGCTAACTTTGCTTATGATAATTAACTAGGTAACCTCGTAAGCAATGGCTTTGATATGAAATTGCCAGCTCTACTTTATATGGGCAATTTCACTATAAATTATAATGACAAGTTCATTATAATTTATATCCTAAAAATGTTAAGGCATTTTTAGGAAAGCCTCGCAGAGCACACGGATAAGTTTGGAAAACTTGTCTAGTGTGTTAGACAAATAAATTTGTTTCGAGCAAGAAAGGACTTCAGAGAAATGAGTTATGCTATAGTAAGAAATGAAAAATTAACGAGGAGCCAAGCTAATCGGAATATGTGTTCATAATGATAGAAAAGCAAAAAATCATTCAAATAAGGAAATAGATATTAGCAAATCAAACTTAAATTATTACTTCAAGAAAAATGAATTAAGTTACACAAAAGAATTTGACAGACTAAGGAAAAAATACGATTTACAAGGACAAATAAGGAGTAACAGCATTATAATGTGCGAAATGATATTTACATCAGATAAGGAATTCTTTGATACAATTGGAATGGAGGAAACTAAAAGATATTTTGAAGAAAGTTACAACTTCATCTGCAATTACAAAAGTCTTAGAGAGAAATATATAATATCAGCTATAGTACATTTTGATGAAACTACTCCACATATGCACTTAATTTACATTCCAGTAGTTCATACAAAAGATAAAGACGGACATGAAATTGATAAAGTATGTTGTAGAGATTTTTGGAAAGGCAGAGACAGTTATAGAAATTTGCAAAATGCTTTTCACGAATATATAACAAGCAAAGGATTTGATTTGCAAAGAGGATTACCTGTAGAAGAAACCAAAAGAAAAAACGAATCAATCCAGAATTACAAGCAAATAACTAATTTTGAAAATACTAAAAAGGTAGTAGAAAACATAACTTTAGAATTGCCACAAACACCTAATATTAAAGAATTTAAAAGAGCTATATTTAATCGTGATGAAAAAATAGAAAATGCAATAATAAAACCTAGAGATGAACTAATCCAAAAGCTTTATCAAGAAAACAAGGCATTGCATAAAGAATTATCAAAACAAGTAAGCACGGTAGATTTTGCTGAAGACTTCAAAGAAGATTATATAAAATTGACAGAAAAAAACGTAAACTTAAGATTCTCAAATAGTTTGCTTAAGGAAGAATTGGAAAATAAGGAAAAAGAACTAGAATTGAAATATGAAAATAAAGCTTATAATATGGAACACGAATATAAAAAAGAAATTCATAAATTAAAGCAGGAAAATAAGAACTTAAATAAAATGATTGATAAATTTAAAGTGACTTTAAAAAGATTTATTAAATGGCTTTGCCATAAGTTTTCATATCCGTCTGAGGATGAACTTGTACGAGATTTTGAGAAAGAAACATATAATATTAATTTTGAAAAACAACTCGATATAAATGAATTTAAGGAGAAAGAAAACGATTTTGATAGAGAATATTGAAGAGAGCAAATTAAACTGCTCTCTTTAATGCACTTTGCAATTTATGAACAATTATATACTTATTGAAAATTCTTCATTTTCATATAACATTTTGTATTCACAACTTGTACTAATTAATTCTTTATGAGTACCATTAGCAATGATTTTATGATTATGTAATAAATATATATTATCTGAATCAACAATTGTACTTAATCTATGAGCTACTATAATAACAGTATGATCTTTAGATAATTCCTTTATAACATTTTTAATTCTTTCTTGGTTGTTGTTATCTAAGCTACTCGTAGCTTCATCTAATAATATAATTTTTGATTTTCTAATCAAAGCTCTAGCAATAGCTATTCTTTGTTTTTGACCACCACTTAGTATAACACCATTTTCTCCAACTAAAGTATTATAACCATCTTTCATTGCAATTATATCATCATGTATTTGAGATTTTTTACATACTTCAATTATTTCTTCATCAGTTGCTTCTGGTCTTGCTAATTTTATATTTTCTTTAATTGACAAATTAAAAATATATGGAGCTTGAGAAACAATAGAAATATTATTTCTAATTGTGTTTTCAGATAATTCATTAATATCAGTATCATCTATTAAAATTCTACCACTATTTAATTTATAATTTTTTCCTATTAGTTTTAATATTGTTGATTTACCTTCTCCACTTTTTCCAACAAATGCTACCATAGTGTTAGGTTTTATTTCAAAATTTAAATCTTTAAATAATTCTTTATTATTATATTGAAAATTTACATCTTGAAATTTTATTTTACCTATTATATCTGTTAACTGGGTATCACCATATGAGTCTTTGGTAAATGTATTATAATCGATAATATCAAAAACTCTTATTGCAGATACTTTTCCATCAGCAAATTTCTCTCTTATTTCTGATATATAATCTATTAAATTTAATACTTTATTCTTATATAAAAATATTATCAAAAAAGAGCTGATTTGTAGTGTATTATTTGTTATAAAATAAATAGAAAGAATTATAAATATAAAATCTAATATATGTTGAAAAGCTTTAATATATCTATTCCAAGTTCTTCTTGTATGAGTCTTTTTTATATCATAACTTATTACATCTTTTTGTTTAATATTTATTCTATCTAATAAGGTATCTTTTAAATTTAAATTTTGAACTTCTCTAATTCCTCTTATTACATCTGTGTATATACCTACTATTTCTTCATCTTTTTGTTTATACTTGGCTTTTACATTTTTATAGTAAAATAATTTTTTAGAAGTCAATATATATACTAATATAATATTTAATATCAAAAACAATCCAAGATATTTATTAAGATATAATACATATATAATAAAGCTTAAATTTAGAATAATCCCTGATAAATCATCTGTTATATAATCAAATAATTCAGATAATTCAGATGTATCTTTATTTAATCTTGAGATAAATATACCTGAATTAGTATTATCATAATTTTTTAACTCAAAATTAGTTAAGCTTTGTATCATATCGCGTTTTAAATCAAAATTCACTTTTCCGTTGAGTTTTAAAACTGCTCTTGACCATAGATTAGTAACTATTTCTATTACAATTCGCAATATCATAAGGAAAAGTGCAATTTTTAATATATTAGATTTATCAAAATTTTCAAAATATCCTAACATCTTTCCTTCGTAAATAGGCGAAAGTAATGATATTCCAGCATATCCTAAACTTAATATAATAACTATAATACATAGAAATTTGTATTTTTTATAATATTTAATTAATTTTATTAAACTTTTCGTGTCTTTTTTCATTCCTGTTATTCCTTTATTAAATTCATTTTAATTAATGCATCTTCTAAACATTCATTTTTATCAATAAATATAACATTTTTTATATTGTATTCTCTTATTCTAGGATACCATAAATTAACTTTATCTTTTATTGCTTGAGCCCATTCTTCGGTATTTCCTCTATCTATACATCTTTGTTTTAAAACATCTCCAGAATCTAATTTAGGATAAGCTAAATAGAAACTAATATTATTTTTATTAAAATATTCTAATAACTTCCAATGCATAGATGTTAAAACTATATCATATTTTTTTCTAGCCTCTAAAACAGCTTTAATATAGTTTTCTGGAAATTTATCATTTGGTATTCTTTCTTTTTTCCCTTTGTTAGTCTCTATTTCTTCAAGCGTCATTTTATTTTTATACTTCCATTGATATAAACTTGACTCTAAATCTATTATATTATCATATTTTTGTGCTAATGTTGTTTTTCCTAATGCTGTAAATCCTGCTATAATAATTCCTTGTTTCATAAATACTCCCTTTTTTACAATTTGTTTTTTTATTTTAGTCGATACCTTTATTTATTTTGATTTTCGTTTAAACTATCTGGTAATTTTTCTATAATCAAGTTACAGTCAAGTTAAAATTATCCGGAAAATTATCCGATACTTTTTGAAAATTATCCGATACTTTATCCGGTACTTCCGGATAAAGTATCGGAACAAATAACTATTTTTTTGCCCATACTGGATAACGAGTTGTTCCAATATTCTTTATTTTTTCTTCTTTCTTCTGTAAGCAAACATTCACAAGATACTTTATTTTTGTTTTCTTTTGCTCTTTGTTTAGATGGTCAGGCAATTTGCTTATCAATAATTCATCTAAATCTTTCTTTGTAATACTTCCAAAGTCATTTATATATTTCAAAACTAAATCTTTATAATATTGATCATTGAATCCGGATTTTTTAGTATAGGAAACTTTATCATCAACAATTTCAGAGATTTGTTTAGAAACATATATATTAGGATATCTTCCTTCAATTAAATTGTCTTTACGAAGAATATCGGATTGCTCTTTAGATATTGGGATATTTTTTTGTACTCTATCTAAAAGCATAACTTCTTGTAGGCTTAAATCAGTTTTTTCAAATAATACTTGAGAGTATTTTTCATCAAGAATTTTACCATATATAGTTACTTTTACTCTATCTTTTTCACTCAAGTCATAATCTGGCATTGGGAAAAATCTTTCTCTCAATTTTTCAAAACTCCTTCTAATTCCCATACCTGCAGTATCAATCATATTTAAGTTAACCATTGCTTGTGCTAAAAATTGATTTCTATAATATGGCGGAACATAACCCTCATTTATAATTAAAGTATCGACTGATTGAGGTATAAATCTACCTTCATTTAATATCATCAATTTATCTTTCATTTCAATAATGTTTACTCTTCCGCCTTTTCTATAGTCTTGATGTGCAATGGCATTATTTAATAACTCACGGAGAATATTTATATCATATTTATCTACTTCATTTGGAAAAAGTGTTGTTTGACTTGGCATATATCTATATCTTAAGTTTCTGATTTTTTCACTAGCTTTATCCATTGTAATAATAAATGGAATCGTAAAATGTTCATAGTCAATAATATCAGTACCTTCTTGTAATTTCCAAGTTATATAAGGAATATAATTATCAACATATGTATTTGTATCTTCACTTCCTAATAATAGCCATGCAGCACGAGTTACTTTACCATTTAACAAAACTTTTGCTTTATTTAAAAAGGTAATATCATCCATTTTATCAATTTCATCTGCAATTTCTTTATTTTCATTTTTCTTTTTAAATTGCTCTCTAGCTTTTAATATAGCATTTTTATCTAAATCATCAACTGTTAAGTCACTAATAATTTGTCTTGTCCAATCAACATTTACTGTAGATAATATTGTATCTCTTTTTACATCATTTAAAGGAATTAGTGACTCATCATTTCTATCATAAGCAATGTTTTTCCAAGTAGTTGGTACTCCAATTGCTGCAGGAATTTTAAACATTATAACTCTATTACTATCAATTTCAAATTCATATATATCCATAAATGTCATATTATCATTAGTTGATTGAGTTATTTCTTTTTTCAAGCTGTTTAAATTAGCACCTTTTCTATAATTAGTATTTACAAATTCATGAGTTTTATCACTTACTCCGAATACAAGCCAAGCATATTGTTTTCCTACTAAATTAGCTCCATTACTTAATGCAGAAAAATATCTTCCAAGTTCATTAAAATCAAAATTATTTTTAGCTTCCTTATATTCAACATATTCTTTTTCGTTTTCTTTAATTAAAGAAAGTAATATATTTTTTATTTCTTCCATTCAGAATTCCTCCAATTCAGTATTAATTATCTTCTTCTTGAGCTCTTTTCCTAAAACTATAAACATTAGCCTTATTTTTACATTGTGGTGTATCATATTCTGCCTTTGAGTTTTTAGGTATAAAAGCCTTATGACAGAATTTACAAATCTTAAGCATAATAGTATCTTGTGATAAATTCACTAAAAAATTCAAATCTATTGCTTGTTTTAAATAACCATAAACTAAACCTATTTCATTATTGTGTAAGCTATCTATATTAGTATAAAGATTATTTATTGCTATAAGTGGAGAATAATTCATTAAGTGACGTTCTTCTACAAAGTGAACTAGATGTTCATATAGAATTTTTGCATATTGTAGAATCATATCAACAGGTTCTCCATAATTTTTAGAAAAAATCAAAAATTCATTTAGCTCTGGTGTAAGATATTTCTCCATAATTCTAGGAGATATATCTTTTCTACATTTTTCAATAAGTTCTTTAATCTGATTATTATTTAGTTTCGGCATAAAGAAATGTAAGTATTCTTCTAATTTCATATTTGTTATATGATCTTCGTAATTAATTAAATTATAATCTCTTAAAGCAACAGTATCATCTAACACATAATATCTATTAACTGGAAAATCAGCCATAAATCCAAATAATCCATAGTTTCGTACATAATCTAAAATTTCTATATCTTCAACTTCTTCTTTGTAATATACCTTTTTTCCAATATTTAAAATATCTATCAAATATCTATCTATCCAATCAGAAAAGGTTGAAGCATGATTTTTAGCTCCTTTTTCTGGTAGAACATATCTTTTTCCATTTATTTCTTCGATTACGTATCTGTCAAAAGCTAGGCAGAAACGTTGATTTTCTATATAAAAATTAGCTTTCATTTTTCACTCCTAAAAAATTTCTAAAAATTTTATTGTAACCGCTTGACAAATTATAAAGCTTACGTTATAATCTGATAAAGTTAAGTAATTACTTGTTGATATATATAGCTTACAATAATTACTTTAAAAAGTCAATAGAATTACCCAAAATTCTTTAAATAGAACATTGAAAATTGAATATTTCAGTTGTTAGATACAGCATAATGAGACACTTGCATAGCCTTAACTCATCGTATAGGGTGCAACTCGGACGAAGTCGGAGTGGTGAAATTCCAGTGGAGTAATGTAAATTACCATCTAATAATTCCCAGATGATGAGGGACAAGGAAAATATCATCATAAAATAAAACACGAAAGGAGAAAAAACTTATGGAAAACGAAATTAAATTTTATACAACAGCAGATGTAAGAAGAATATTAGGAATAGGAAATAAAACTTGTTTAGACTTATTCCACCGTTCTGATTTTCCTTGTATAAAAGTTGGAAAATCATTTAAAGTTGCTGTAAGTTCATTTAATGAATATGTAAGTACACGTAGAGTTTTAAGTGAAGTAAATGAGTAAGATTACAAGAGATAAAAAAAGAAGATTTAAATATGCGACATTTAAACCTTCAAACTACTATTTAAAATATGTATCCACAAGAAAACTCTTGCTATAGTATTAAAATAATTATACACGAAAAATTTACTTATATCAAGAGTTTTCCTAAAAATTTACAAGAAAGGAAAACAAGAAAATGAATAAAGTAAAAGGAATAACAGTAGGAACTTATTTAACAAAAACATTAAAAAATTCTAAAGATAAAGGACTGTCTAGCAAAGAAATTTGTAGCAATTGCAAAATGAAAGATACATGTAAATATAGACAAATAACAAAATTTGAAAATGGAAAAGTTATTGAAAATAATGTAGAATGTGATTCGTTCTATTTTTCTATAACACCTAAAGCAATAGTAACAACAGGCAGAGATACAATCACAGGAAGAAGAACTACTAAAACATTTGTAGGAAAGAATGAGAAAGAAGCGTTTAATAAAGCATTATCATTTCAAATTGAAATGGAAGCAAATCGTGAATTTAAAATAATTACAAAAAGTAATAAAACAATAATTGATCTTGTAAAAAATAAAATTGAAGAAGATTATAAATTAGGGAAAATAATTAAAGCAACACACAAAAGGAAATCAGATACAATAAAGAAACTAGTTAAAGAGAAATTTACTAATAAGCCTATTTCAAAAGTTACAAGAGATGAAGTAGTTAAATATTTAGAGAATTTGAAAAACTATTCTAAAAGTACAATAAAACAAAACTATGAACTATTATGTATGGCATTTGGACAAGCAAAATATGAAAATATAATAACAGATAATTTTATGGAAGGCTATAATAGAGTTGAAAAGCCGAAAAGCGAATATAAAAGTCATCACAGAGTTTCACTAACAGTTGATGAGCAAAAGAAATTAGTTGATTATTTAAATAATGCAAGTTATAAGGAATGTCGACACAAATATATTTTGTTACTATTATTGAGCACAGGAATGAGAATAGGAGAGGCTTTAGTATTAGATTATGACAAAGATATAGATTTAGAAAATAGACAAATCTATATTAGGAGAACTCAAACTAAAGATAATAATGGTAAAGCAATTATAGGAAATACTACAAAAACAAATACAGGTCAAAGAACATTGAATATGAATAATATAATTTATCAAATCATTCAAGGTGCATTACAACATAAAATTGATAATAAAAATCACTTATTATTTTGTAAAGAAGATAGAACAATGTATGTAGAAAATTCGATAAATAGCAGTTTAAAAAGAATTGCATTAGATTTAAATATTGGAATCTATGAAGAAGAAAATACAAAAGGAAAATTAGTTAAAAAGACTGATATTCATACCCATATGTTAAGAGGAACATTTGCAACTAGATGTGCAGAGGCTAAAATCGCTCCAGCAGTTCTTAAGAAGATATTAGGTCATACTGATATTACTGTCACAATGAAATACTACGTTGATGTAGATATTGAATTTGAAAAAACAGAAAATAAGAATGTTGAAGATTATTTAATAGATAAAGAAATATTTAATGTAGATTCTGATTACGATTACGACTATGCTTAAAAACACAAAAGAGAAGCCTTGAAACCTTACTAGAATTTATCAGAATTAATTTTATTAAAGTTTCAAGGAAAAGTTTCAAAGTAAAAACACAAGACTTTAAAATGCTTGATAAATAAAGAAAAATAGCAATTGGCTAGAGTACCTCACCTCGACCAATTTAAAGCGATTTCTAGAAAATTGCAGAAAACTGAAAAAGGTTGAAAGAGTATTAACGAGTAAGGTTTCGTTAATACTCTTTTTCTATGGAGTTTTAAAAAATCTTGAAAAATCCTGAAAAAACTTGTAATTTTGTTCAGAATTTTATGTTCCGAAAAAATTTTTTCTCAAATAAAAAATGTTCAGAAAAGTTCCGAAAAATTTTATAGAGTATTCTTCCTAGAAAGGAAGTTAATTTGAAACAGATAGATTACTATAAAATAAATGAAACATTAAGTAATAAATATTATCAAATACCACAAGAACTATTTGAAAACTCATTATATAAAGATAATTTAAATTCAGATAGCAAAATACTATATGCTTTTTTGCTAGACAGATTATCATTATCTCAAAAACATCATTGGGTAGATGAAGAATATAGAATATATTTGATATTTACTAGAGAAGAAGTACAAGAAAAATTACATTTATCAGACAAAACAGTTACTAAAGCATTTAAACAATTAAGTAATGTCGGCTTAGTAGAAGAAAAAAGGCAAGGTCTTGGCAAACCTAATTTAATATATGTCGGAAAAATACAATATGAAGAAACAGAAAATATACGATTCCAGAGTCGTAAAAATTACGATTCTGGAGAAGGAAATATTACGGCTCTTGAATCGGAAGATTTACGAGGAATCAATACTAATATTATCAAAACTAATATAATCAATACTGAGTCTATCAATCCTAATAATGATAATGAACATGAATTACAAAAAATTAAAGATAAATGTAAATTAAATGAATTTGCTAAAGAAGAAATAACAATTTTAGAAGATGTGATTGATAGCTTATATTATAAAGATACCTTAAAAGTAGGAAGTGTTATTGTTAATCACTACAAGATATTAGATAAACTAAAATTGATAGTTAAAGAAAATTTAATTCAGTTATTAAATATATTAAATAATATTCCAAACATACAAAATGCTAAAAATTATTTGATGATTTGCTTATACAACAATTTAGGAAACACACATATAACCACTAAAAAAACAAGTACTACTTCAGCTTGTAATGAAAGAGAATACCCAGAAGACTTCTTGAACAGCTTATATGCTAACGTTGCTTATGAGAATAGCTTAATATCTCCGTAAGAAATAGCTCCGATATGAAGTTGCAAGAATATCGCTAATATGCAACTTCACTTAATAAAATAGCTTGACTATTTTATTAAGCCTAAAAAATACTTTAGTTATTTTTTAGGAAAGGGTGCAGGAACTCCTGCCACACAGATAAGTTTTGTATAAAACTTGTCTAGTGTGTTAGACAAGTAAACTTATTTTAGCAAGAAAGGCTTTGTAGGAATATGAGTTATGCTATCGTAAGAAACGAAAAATTAACAAGAAGTCAAGCACAAGGTATATGTGTTCATAATGATAGAAAAGCAAAAAATCATTCAAATAAAGAAATAGATACAAGCAAAACACACCTAAATTATTATTTAAAGAAAAATGAATTAAATTATATAAAGGAATTTGACAGACTAAAAGAAGAAAACAACTTAAAAGGTCAAATACGAAGTAATAGTATTATAATTTGTGAAATGATATTCACATCTGATAAAGAGTTCTTTGAAAAAATTGGATTAGAAGAAACAAAAAGATATTTTGAAGAAAGCTATAAATTTATATCTAATTATAAAAATCTTGAAGAGAAAAATATAATCTCTGCTGTAATTCATTTAGATGAAGGAACTCCTCATATGCATTTAGCATATATCCCAGTAATTCATGCAACAGATAAGCAAGGAAATCCAATAGATAAAATTTGTGCAAGAGATTTTTGGCAAGGTAGAGATAGTTACCGAAAATTGCAAAATGCTTACTTTGAATATGTATCTTCCAAAGGATTTGAATTAGAAAGAGGTTTACCTGCTGAAGAAACAGGAAGAAAACATGAAAAGATACAAGATTTTAAACAAATAACTAATTTTGAAAATACTAAAAAGATATTAAAAAATATAACATTAGAATTGCCAGAAGTTCCAGATATAAATGATATTAAATTAATAAAACTTAATAAAGAAAAGGTTACAAATAAAATTATAAAACCACAAAATGATTTAATTTTAAAACTTTATGATGAAAATGTATCTTTATACAAAGAACTATCCAAACAAGTAAATGTAGTTAATGAAGCAACTAAATATGTTAAAGAAAGAAATTCTATTTTAAATGAAAATTATAACTTGAATTCACAAATTAAAGAACTAAAAAAAGATTATAATATTAAGCTTGATAACATGGAATATTCATACGAAAGAAAAATCAATAAATTAGAGAAAGAAATTAACTTTTTAGAAAAAGTCATTGATAGATTTAAAATAACTGTAAGTAAATTTATACACTGGATATGTGACAAGTTCTCTGTTTCATCTGAGGATATGCTTATAATAGATTTTGAGAAAGAAACACATAATAACTTCAACACAGAAAAACAAATTAAATACGAGCAAAATAAGCACAAAGAATATGAATTAGAATTATAAAAGGAGATTGATAATTATGGATATAGAATACAGAAAAGTTGGAGACTACTATTTACCTAATTTAGTAGCTCCAGAAAATATTAAAAATTTTAAATTAGGCAAATATGGAAAGTTAAGACTTAAGTATTTAAAAGACTTCAAAAAAACAGAATATACAATTTTGCTTATGGATAATAAACTACAAAAAACATTTAATGCAAATAGATAAACAAGCTAACGATAGATTTGAATTATTAATGAAACAACTTATTGAAAAAGAAAATATAACAGAAGAATTAAAAGCTACAAATCAAATGGAATGGGTTGGCAGAATGAATAATATTAAAAATCGTGCTGAAGAAATTATATTAAAAGAATTAATTTATATTTAATGGAGGTATTTAATTATGAATAATAAAGAAGATATATTAGATTTTATATTTGATGCAAGAAGTGAAGAACTGGCAAAATTAACAAAAGAAGATAGAGAATTTTTAGATTCTCCAGAAGTTGATATTAATAAAGACTTTCTTGATTTTTTAGACTCAATAAGTGAATTACCTAAAGAACTTCAAGATACAATAATAGAAAAAGTTAACACTTGTTGTGATACTGTAGATTTAATTCATACATATTACTATAAGAAATATTATAAACTTGGATTTAGTGAGTGTTTAAAGTTGATATTAGCTTGTATAAAAATATAAAAATCAAGAGTTCCTTTTTGAAGGAACTCTTTAAAATTTAATTAGTTGATAATTTAGCTTTTTTTATCTTAATTTGATTTGTTAAATTTTCTATTTGTATATTATATAAATCTTCTATCTTAGAATATTCATCTTCAGACATATCAGATACTTGCAACAGTCCATTTTCATATTTTCTTTGAAGATTAAATATATTTGTTTCATCATTTTCTGATGTTTTTAATGAATTTAAAAAGTTATCTTTAGTACTAGGTTCATTTATATCCATATTACTATTTGATACATCAATGGTATTTTGAACACTCTTTGTTTTAAACCCAAATAGATTAACAAACCAATTTCTTATTTTTAAAAATATATTATCATTTACTTTTACTAAACTTTTATTATCAAAATTTTCTTTCATTAGTATCTTTCTCCTTTTACTTTTGTTGGGATTCTTTTTGGGCTAATTCTTTATCAACTTCTGCTAATTGTTCTTCTAAATATTGTTTTTTTCCTCTTAGCATAGCCATATTTTCTTCAGGAGTCAGCTGTACATTAAGCGATTTTAACATTTCTAATTCTAACTGTATACAAATTTCACGTTTTTTCTCTGAATCAGGATTTTTAAAATGGCATTTCATTGCATTTTCAAGTATAGTATTTCCTCCATCACGTTGGGGATTTATTGCACGATATCCTATTGTGTTCATTGTTCTACTTTCTATATCGTCAGATACTTGAACAGTTCCTAGATCCATTTGATGAGGGATACTATACCATATTCCTTTTTTAGAGCCATTTAATCCTGGTTCAATTGTTATCATTCCCCCATGCATTTTCATATTTGTACCAGGAATAGTATCTTCAAAAGCACCTATCTGATAGTTGCCAAATTTATCCCTTAAACATGTATAACCGTTAACAGTAATTATATGATTTGGACTAGCATCAATTTCATCTATAATAGGTTGCAATCTCGAAAATTCTCGACTATAAGCTTTTTCTAACCAATCACCTTGTCCATAATCCTGTTCTCTTTTTTTACCTTCTTGTTCTGTTTGTTTTCTACTTATTTGTTCTAATTGGTTTTCAAGATATTCTTTTTCATATCCTAACTCTTGCCTTTGTTCAGTTGGTGTTAATTCTAATCCTAATTTCTTTAACATAATCAATTGTAGTTGAATGCAGATTTGACGTTTTTTCTCTGAATCAGGATTTTTAAAATGGCGCTTCATTGCATTTTCAAGTATAGTATTTCCTCCATCACGTTGGGGATTTATTGCACGATATCCTATTGTGTTCATTGTTCTACTTTCTATATCGTCAGATACTTGAACAGTTCCTAGATCCATTTGATGAGGGATACTATACCATATTCCTTTTTTAGAGCCATTTAATCCTGGTTCAATTGTTATCATTCCCCCATGCATTTTCATATTTGTACCAGGAATAGTATCTTCAAAAGCACCTATCTGATAGTTGCCAAATTTATCCCTTAAACATGTATAACCGTTAACAGTAATTATATGATTTGGACTAGCATCAATTTCATCTATAATAGGTTGCAATCTCGAAAATTCTCGACTATAAGCTTTTTCTAACCAATCACCTTGTCCATAATCCTGTTCTCTTTTTTTACCTTCTTGTTCTGATTGTTTCCTACTTATTTGATCTAACTTATTTTCATAATATTTTTTATCCATATATTTTCTCCTCAATTATCATATACATTTATTATAACATAAAATCATATTTATTGCAAAATTTTTGAAAAAGTTTAAAAAAAATATGTACTTTTTTTACTTTTTATATTATAATGAATCTGGGTTAAGAATTCTAAATCTTCGAAAATATACATAATTTGACTATTTTCTTAATCTGTGTTATAATTTTAGTAGCAGTAAATATTTTATTATTTATTGCATATAATATTAATGTATATTATTAATTTAATATATATACTCATCTACCTAGTAGTAGAAGGAGTTTGCGAAAAAGTCATTTGATACTAAATCAATGGCTTTTTCTGTTTGCAATATTGTATATATTTTTTTCTCTTCTTTTCTAGAACTTCATCATAATGTATATAATATGCTGTTATTATTAAATAATAATTTCCTCTATCTTCTAAAACAACAAGATATCTAAAATCTTCAAAAAACAAATTTATTCTAAGTTTATTTCTATATATTTCTTCCCAATACTTAATTTTATTACAATTTAAACAATTTTCTAAACAAGGATAGTTTTCAATGACAGGCTTTATCCAAGTTATTCTTTCTGCTCTCCTTAAATCTGGTAATCTATCATTTACATCTTTAGGATTATCTGATTCAGTTTTACAAGTTAAATGCGTAAATGCATGTTCTCTATTACCATCAAGTGGATATCTTTTAACGTAAACGGGCTTGTTATTAAAAATAGGATGATTATTTATAAATGTATGTACAAATAATTCATATAATTTATCTTCATACATTTTCCATTCACTTAAGTTTGAGCATTCTATTATATCTGGCAACCACTTGCAATTATTCATAACTTAAATGTTCCTTCTTATCAAGTGGAAAAATAAAAATATTAAATTTATTTTCTGCAGGTAATGTAGATTTTATTAAAGAATAACCTGTCTTTTCTTTAATATATCTTATTATCTCTAACTTTGCTTCACTTGTTTCTAGTTCTCTGTTTATATATCCTAGAGCTCCAATAAATAAATCAACTATTTGTAATATTGAACTTTCTCTAGAATCTATTGCTTGTATATTATGTACAATATCTTTATTAAAGTCATATATATTATTAGATAAAACTTCTTGTAATTTATATCTTCTACTACTTCCTTTAGTGTCTTTAATGTCTAAATATATTTCATTTTTCATATTATTTTTTATTATTCTAGATAATAATTTAAAGTACATTTTATAATACCATTCATCATGAGTTTGATTATATTCTTCATGATTTAGTAAATTTTTATTTCTAACAACTAAGCCTCTAAAAGATAAACCTTCATCTTTAAAAAAGTAATCTATAACTTCTTTATAAAAATCAATTTTATTCATAGATATTCTTGACCATTTAATTTCTGAATTTTTCCCTATATTATGTTTTATTTTTATTTCTTCAATTTCTTTAAATACTTTTTTCCTATGCCTCTTTTCGCAAGAAATTGCTCCTAGAACCATAACAGGAATATTATCATATTCTAGATGGCAACTTTCATCGCAATATATATTATTTATAGGATAATCATATTCCATAACTTCCTCCTTATTTTAATATTTACTATACTACTTATTTTCATCAATCCATTTAAGTATTTTTTCCATTAGTTTCTTATCTTCTTTATTTTCTTTATAATTCTTTAGCATATCTTGTATAATTATTTTCCACTCTTCAAAATCTTCTTTCTTTTGCTTATCTCCATTACTTCTTGAAACTTCCATAAATTTTTTTTGATATACTTTTCTGTATTCTTGTAATACTGGATCTTTTTCTAATTTTTCTTTATAGGTTTGTTTTGCACCTTTTTCTCTACAGCTTTTTCCATCTTCATTTGGTAAATCGCAGTATAATTCGTCTTGCCTAATTGAAGGCATAAAATATCTTCCACAATGTTGACATTTTTTTATCGGTAAATTGTAATTTTTAGTTATTTGTTCTAATACTACAAATGCAATATTACTTAATTTTTTACTTGTATATACATTAGTCATTGGTATAAAAGAATCATTTTTGTCTAACTCTTTAGTCAACTCCTCTAGTGATTGATTACCATATTTTAAATATTTATCTGAATATGTATCTAAAATAACCTCTATATCACTAGAATATGAATATACATCGTTGTGATGTGTAACTAATGAAGCTATAAATTTAGAACTTGGTTTGTATTCTTTTAAATCTTCATTTCCATTCAAATTGTATATAAAATCTACACATTTTCTAAAATTATATTGCATATCTGTTAAATATTCAAAACTATCTTCATATACTCTTTTCATTACTTTTACTAATTCTTCTTCAGTTGAATATGTATTTGTCAATTCTTTAGCTGGTACATATTCTTTTAATAATTCAAATCCATACAAATAAAAAAATGTATTATAAGCATTATCAAAGTTTGAAAAATCAGCATTTAATAAGTTTATCAAAAATCTTCCAAATTGTTCAGCAAATGGATAAAGAATAGTAGCTGGATGTTTTGGTGCAGATATTTTTTTACTTGGTTTCTTTTTATAAAATCCTTTTTCTTGTATTATTTTTCTTTTATAATTTCCTAAATCATCATTAAAATCAGTTTTATACATATATAAAGGTGTTGAATAATATTCTTCTTTTGCTTCTGCATTAAACCATATATAAAACCCTTCATTAAAAGAATATTGAGGTAACTTACTCATTTCTTTTAACCTCCTTAAAAACTTTTGTGAAATATTTTAAAAATATTTTAGAAATATGTTGACAAACTTTTTTGAGCATTGTATAATAATTTTACAATTTCAAAAGAGTCTGACAAATCTTTCACAATATACTTCTATATTACTATATTTGTTTAAGGTTGTCAAGAAAGGAGGTAAAATACTATGCAGAATTTACAAGAAACCGATATCAAGCTTTATTCAACGGATGATGTATGCAGATTATTGCATATAGGAAAAGAAAAATGCTTAAAGTTATTTCATTCAGAAAATTTTCCAAGTATTAAAATAGGCAGAAAATTTTGGATAAAAGCTGACTGCCTAAACGAATTCTTAAGCCACAAAAGAATTATGGCTGAGTAAAAAAAGAAGACTTAATTCTGGAACAATTAAATCTTCAAAAGCAATAAGGAAATACCTTATTAACTTAAACTAAATTTATTATACACAAAATTAAATAAAAATACAAGGTATTTCCTCAAATTTTAAAAGAAATGGAGGAAAACTTATGAAACAAAAAGGTATTACAACTGGAACTTATACAGAGAAGAAACCAAAGAAAAACTCAAATTTGCCTATGTGTCCTACTTGTAAGAAATGCAAAGATAGGTCTATATGCAAAAATAGAAGAAATTTAAGAAACTGTGAAATTTGCAAACAATGTACAGATAAAGACAACTGCGATAAATTCTATCATTATATTAGAGCAAAAGCATTATTAACTATTGGCAAGAATATAGAAACTGGAGAACCAATAAGAAAGTCATTTACATCAGACACTGAAGATGAGGCTCTTGAACTTCTATATAAATACAAAATAGAAATGAAGGAAAATGGAGCTGACTTTGATGACAGTCTAAAAAAGACTATAAAATCAATTGCAGATATTGGGCAAGAATTAGAAGATTCTAAATTTAGAAAAGGCAAAACAAAAGGAAATGCTTATATAACTAATATAGCTACTCTAAATAGAATTAAAGCTAATAAATTTGCAAATATCCCAATAAATCAAGTTAAGAAAACTCAAATAGAACGATTTTTAGAAGATGAAAGATCAAAGTCAAATTCAGTTATAAAAAAGGACGTTTCTATGTTAAAGAAAATATTTGAAGCAGCATTTGATAATAAATATATATCTACTACCTTATTTCAAAGTATAAATACAATAGAAAAGCCTAGAAGTATAAAAGAAGATAAAGATGTTAAAGCATTAAGCTACAATGAACAACTTAAATTAGTTGAGTATTTAGAAACAAATAATGTAAAGCATAAAAATATAATTCTTATGTGCCTATATACAGGTATGAGAATAGGCGAAGTTTTAGCTTTAAATTATAAAGAAGACATTGACCTAGATAGTATGCAAATAACAGTAAGAAGAACATTAACTAAAAACAAGGATGGTAAAACAGTAGTTGGACCTCCTAAAACTAATAATGGAAAAAGGCTATTACAGATTAATGAATTTACTGAAAAGGTATTAAGAGATTCATTAGATAATGTTATAAAGAATAAAAGCAATGTGCTATTCTGCCACCCAGATGGAAAGCTTATTGAAACAAATACTATAAATTCTCATTTTAAAAGAGTTTATAAAAATGCTGGAATAATTGGAGATTATAGTTTGCATTGTTTAAGGCATACCTATGCGACTCGTTGTATAGAAGCTGGTGTAGAATTACCAGTATTACAAGCATTAATGGGACATGCCAATATACAAACAACAATTGATGAATATGGAGATATTTTTAAATATCTTGAAATATCAAACCATAAAAAATATGTAAATTATATAAAAAATGGAAGAATATAAAATAAAGGAACTGTTTGGAAAAATTGTTCAGAAAAACATTTTCAATACAGAGAAGTATTGAAAATAGAGGAACGTAGCCGTTAATACAACTTTACCACCTCGACCAATTAGGAGAGTTTTTAAGAATTTCAGAAAATTCTTAAAAAGTCAAAAATGTGAAAAGGCACATGTCTGTAAGATTACAGCATGTGTCTTTAATTATATATATATGAATGACTGTGGTGCAGCCTTTATTCCATAGCTAGATAATTCTTGAGGAATACTATATTTTTTTATATTGGTTAATTTATATGCTATAGCCTTACTTTTATCCTTAAAATACTGTTGATAAAACTTCAAATCTATTCCTGAATAATTTTTAGTTTCTTCCCATATATTATCTGGTGAATCTTCTAATATTTTTTCTACTTTAGCTTCACCTACAATTTTCATTATAGGATATGTTGAATATATTATTATTTTGTCAACATCTTGTTTACATCTAATTTTTCTATACTCATATTTTTTAGTTCCATTAAAAATATTTTCTACATGTTGTGGATTAATTGAAATTAACATATTACACATAATTTACTCACTCTCACTTTCCAATTCTTTTATCTTACTTTTCCAATACGAATTGTCTAATTTCTTATCTTTGGCTATCCTAATAAAATTTCGTAAAAACTCGTTCTTCATGATATATTCTGCTATATCTCCAGAGACCTTATATTTATTTGGACTTTCTTTTGCCACAAGATCATAAAATCTATCCTTTTCATCATCTTTTAAGTTAAATGCTTTTATAAATTTATCTAGCTTTTCTTTAGATGGAAACCTGTTTCCGCTTTCTATGTCTGATAAATAAGCAGCAGATATTCCTATTTCATTGCCTAATTTTTTCAAGCTCTTAGAACCTCTATATTCCTTTACTAACTCTCCAAATTTCTTATTCATCTTTTCTCCTTAATTTAACAAACATGCATATTAGCATATTTGTTAATATTATATATAATAAATACTTTATTGTAAATACTTTTACGCAAAAAAAGATACACTTTGTTGTGTATCCTTTACAGTATTTCAATCATATTTTGAGCTTTTCCTTCTATTATTATTTTTTCTAAGTTTTCTTTTTTTATACTTGTTGGTGCTTGAATATAGCCATTAACAATATTATTATTTAATAAAAACTCATATGTAATTGGTTTTTGAAATGTTATAAAATGTTTAAACATTATAACTAAACTGTCTAGAGTCGTCACCTCTTTTAATTCTTCTTCATCATAAGCTGTTCTTTTTCTTACTATATTAAAAATTTCTTCTTGAGATTCAAATTTATTCCATGTTGTTTCTACAATACCCAATGTGGTTATGGCTTTTTTATCGTGAGAAGCATAAAACAATAATATATCTCCAGGATTAATCATCTTTATTTTTGAATTTGAAATGAATGCTTTTTTTATAGCATTTGCAGAAGTATTTTTTCCTTGTGTATCATCAATACTTATCTGGTATTCTTTTTCTGCATCTTCAAATAATAGTTTATGATATTTAGGTATTACTGGGCAAATGAAAATTCCTTGTTCTTTTAGTTGCACATATGGATATTGAGTTTTATCTTTAAGATTTTTTACATAAATTGCTTCTTTTTCAACTGTTCTATCGCTTTTAGTAGTATTTTTGTGCGTGAATAATTTAAATCCATATTGTTCTAGTAAATAAATTAGTGCTTCTTGCCTTTCAAAAGTTGTAACATATATTTCATCAACATTTTTTCTAATAGCCTCATTCACCATTATTTTTATAAAACACTCTCCAATTTTCTTCCCAGTATCTGATACTTTGAAAGTTGAAACTTTAATTCGTCTTCCTGGTTTAAATGGTGTATCAAATGAAGAATAATTTTCATGTTCATCTTCTTCTTTTAACATTAAAAATGATGTGATTTTATTTTCCTTTGTAGTAGTAACATAGGCCTTTTCGCCTTTTAATTGTTTACGTTTAAACCATTTGTCGAACCCTAAATAATCTCTGCGCAAAGTAGTGAAAAAATCATCTTCTAAATCCATATTATATAGATATTCTGGTTTAATAAACACAGGCGTATATATAATAACCTGTTCTTCTTCTTTAAACTTTTCTAAAGCTTTATTAATAGACAATACTCTATTATCTAACCCTAAAGTTGCTGCTTTTCTTAAAAGTTTTTTGTCATTTGTAATAAAATAGCTAACACAATTTTTTCTTACAGCATACAGCATTTCATTGTCTATTTTATCATTCTCATTTTTACATCCAGCTAAATTATTAAATTCTTCTGGCATTTTAGGTGGATTATCTATTATATTATAGACTTTTAGTTTAGACATAAATATAGATTTTCGTTCTTCTTCTTTTATTTTGTTAGCTTCTTCTAACGTTTTAGGGTGTATTGCAATCATATATTTATCAGAGTCATATAATATTTTAGTTAATTTGGATATTTGTTCATCTAGAACATGATCATCTAAAATATAAATCATCATATTGGTATCTAATAATATTTTTTCTTTCATAAATTCTCCTTTTTCAATTTTATTTCTATTCCTACAACTCCATATTTTTCTTCTTTTTCTTTAGTATAAAATTTGTATAAATCTTTTAAAAATTTCTCTTTGGTTTAATTTGTAAACTACTTTTAATAAAATTATAATTATATAAATTTAACTTCATATAAGAGAACCAGATTGAACAATACTTTAAGTAAGTTCAAAACTGGTTCTTTATTATAAAATAGAAAAGTTATGATGACTTTTCTATTTTTGTATTCATATATTACTGTATTTTGTATTTTCATAATTGAATTTTATAATATTTATTATACTTTAATTTAGGTTTAACGGAATCCGCCTCCGCCACCTCCGCCACCGAAGGAACCTCCACCGCCTCCGCCGGAAGAGAATCCTCCTCCACCAGAGCTATAACTTTCGGCTCTTGCCTTGGCTGAATTTGCATGAGATATACCTTGAGCAGCATACATATTTATTAAAAATACATTATCATAAGAATAGAAAGAAGATTGCTCAATGATATTTGGATATAGTTCTTTAAATTCTTCGGCTACTTTCTTAGCAATTCCCATCATCTGAGCATATATTAGGTAATCTTCAAAAAGAGTTACCTCAATTGCTTCTCTATCTTTTATTAAAGTGTAGTCTAGCAAATATCTTTTTAATCCTGCTAATTTTAAAGCTTCGTTTCTTAATTCGGTAGTTGCAGAGTAGCAAGTATATTTAAATAATTTAAATGCTTTTTTCTGAGAACTAACAATAAGACCTTCACTAACTAATTTGTCTTTTTCTCGTGTAATTAAAGAGTCAAACCAATCTAGAATTTTACTATAATGATTACTACACCATTTTTCAAATTCCTTATTTTCTAATACTCTGTCTTTGCTTGCAGAAACAAGCATACCAAAAAGTTCTTGTTCTTTTTCATCTTGAAGTGCTAAAGTGTTTTCACCACTTAGAATGATAACTGAACCTTCTTTTTTGAACAATTTTCCTGTTTCGCGTTGTTCAACTTTTATTCGACCTTCTTTTAACCATTTCAATATTATAGCGCCTAGAATATCAGTTTTATTTTTTAGTATTCCATATTGATAGCCAATGTAATAAGCTCTGTATAAGTTACCACAGGGAATATCTCTGAAATATGGAACATCTTTCGGAATCTTTTTGCCATCTGGACCGAAGTCGAAAGAGTTCTTTTTTGACGCTACTATAAGGACAACTACTATTATCAAAAAGACAGTAAATGGATTAAATATTATAGAAACTAGAAATCCAAGAACTAGTAAGATTGGCGATGGTTTATATGTTGAAGTGTAGTCAGAACTGCCATCATTGTAATGTTCAGCACCTTCTTCAGCCATGTCTAAATAATGTTGAAAATTATAATTTAATTTATTTGAACAATTAAAGCTTTCTAAAGGAAATTGAACTAAGATTGTCATATATTCGCTTGTGCTTAATCTTCCATCTGAAGCCATTTCTATTTGACCATCATATACATAAGCTGTACCACCATAGTTTCCATAGCCCCAAACACCTACTGAATCTGGAATAGAAAAGTTTGCACGAATGTTAATTGAAACTTTTCCAATGCTGTTGGAAAAATCATAAGGTATAAGTGTCCAGTAAATCATCTGAGAGTCTTCTAGCTCAGATACGAAGTTTGAAATGTTGTACTTTACTGAATAAGTGTGTGAACCATAAGAACTAATGCCCCAACAAAGTTCAACACCATTTGAAATTCTATTGATACCACATTTATTTGCTTTACTAGACAATGTTCCAGAAGTATTCCAACTTGATAAAGTCTCGTAAACAGTGCTGCCATCGCTAACTGTTAAATCTGAAATAACAGAATTACCAAGATTGTAATATGGATGATATACTTCTGTTCCACTTGATGTACTACAATTCCAAATTTCTTCGACCTGCGCATTTCCATAATCATCTATAAATATATCCATTGAGATACTGTTTATAGAATTTGCTTCTACGGTTTTAGAAATTGAAAGTAGAATAAAAGCAAACAGTGTAAAAAATAAGATTTTTAGAGTCTTCTTCATAAAACAAATCCCCCTTTGTAAATTTTGGAAAACATTAAATATAATACAATTATTTCATACAATAAGAAAATTATCAATACAAAATAATCAAAAACTATTGAAAAAACTAAAAAAAACATATATAATAATATATGTTATGCACCAGTAGCTTAGCTGGATAGAGCACTCGGCTACGAACCGAGAGGTCGGGGATTCGAATTCCTCCTGGTGCACCAACTATTTTTTTAGTTAAAGGAGAAAACTAGATGAAACCAAGCTACAGAAGTGAAGATGGTAATATAGTAGAGCTCTTAAATATAAAAGGAATAGAATTCATAAAAACCAAAGAGATAAATTTTGAAGGTGAAATATACTCTGAATTTAGAAATAAAGATAAAAATAAAATTTATTTTGCAATAAAAGATGGGGAAGAGTATAAAGAAATTATAGATGAAAATAAGCTGAACCGAATGATAAAAGAAAATTATAAGGTTAAAAATAATGCGGATATTATAGATTAAAAGAATGTCTTAAAATACAATTAAGTATTTATAAAGACATTCTTTTTTATATTGATTGACTAAACGTAAATTAAAAACTTTAAACCTTAGCGAAAATTTTTTATATATTTGCAATTTTCATTAAGAAAAATCATAAAAATTTAAATTCATAAAAGTTCATGCAGAGATTTTTGCTATGGGCCTACCGCAATAACCTTATTATGTGGATTATAAGTATCTCGTGAAAGGCATTCGGTAGATACCAATGTCCCGTTTGAATCATATAAATATTTGTAAGCAACTGTTCTGCAACCATTTGAACCACTTTGTATTACTTTGGTTTCGCCACTTGCAAGTGATGGGTCAGTTTTGTAGGTGGTCTTTGCATAAACAGTAGATACATATTTAGATTCTAATACAACTTTGTAATCTGTATCACGTTTTAATCCATATATGTAAATTTTAAGGATTTTTCCTGAAGTGTCGCAAGAAATTCTAACTGGATAATCTCTGTTATTTGTAAATTTGAAGTCTGGACCTCCCCAAGAAACTGTTGCATCAAGACCCGGTGTAACATAAGATGGCTTAAATCCATGGTTTGTTCTTTCAGTTATTTCTAAGTTTGCATATAAAACTGCATTGTATAGAGTTGAAGAAACTTGGCAAATTCCTCCGCCGTATTCTTGAACAACTTTGCCACCAAAGTAAGCGGGAGCAGGTTTAAATCCTGCAGCAGCGGTTCTTTTTCCAACTACTTGATTGTATGAGAAGGTTTCGCCCGGCATCAAAACCGTGCCATTAATCTTTTGAGCTGCTAAACGAATATTAGTAGAGCGATTGCTATTACTACTTGTGAATGATGTACTAAACTTTGATAACATATCAGGGAATGCTTCATTGCCTATGTCGTTAGTTGAAACACTTGGGTATAGTACTTTTAATGGGATTTCATATTCATCTTTTTCTTCTGAAAGTATTTGCTTTGCTTCGTCCAAGGAAATATCAAAATCCAAACCTGTAGAAGAAGGGTATACCACATAAGGATTTGTTGTGTAATATGCGTCAACAGGATCTTTAAGTACCTCTTTGTAAATTGCATCAATGTCTATTTGAGTTGCCTTTTTATTTACAACTGGAATATCAATATCAGAAGTCTTTAAATTTAGCATTTCTAAATTTGAAAGAACGTCTTTCTTGAATTTTTCCTCATCAACCGCAACTCCGTCTTTACCTCTTGTAAGATAAAGTGTGGTTCCATCAACATAGTAATCAGAATTTACAACTTTGCCTGGAAGCAAGCCATTTATCTCATTTATATTAGATGAAAAAATTGACTCGTCATAATTAACATCAATAAATATAGAGTTATTCTTTAGTAAAGAATTTAATATCTCAAAATTATTTTTAAAAATATTTCCAGACCTTCCAATGCTGTAGGCATCAGTAATTGCTTTATCAACGTCAAAGCTAACTCCAAATTGTTTCGGAATAAGCACTGCAGTAAAATCATCGTGTTTAATTGTGATTTCGTGGTCTAAAAAGCTATTCATAATTGCAGATACTTTTTCTGTTGCTTCCTCTGCTGTAAGATTAGAAACATCAATTCCTTGAATTTGAATACCATTTATTATCTTATCATTATTAATGTTGGTAAGTGCAAAAACTGTGGAAAATGCGAGTATAAATAATGCCAAAATTGCAAAAATAACAATAAAAACAACAAGCTTCTTATGAGAATGTTTTTTCATAAGTTGGTCATTTTTAGCAATAATACTTTCTGCATCTTCCAAAAGTTTTTGACCCTCAGATGGTAAATTAGAGGATAGTTCTGGATTTTTAACTTCAACATTAGTATCGTTAGTATTTTCTTTATTAGTGCTATTATTGGTACTTAAAATTTTTTCTTCATTCATTGTATAAACCTCTTATTTAATTTAAATATATTAAACTATAAAAAAATGTTTTTGTAAAGAATATTCATACTTTTTTAAATTATTCTAAAATCAACTCTGAAATTTATTACATAAAATTGCAATTTAAGGAGAATAATACTAGAAAAAAAATAATTTAAATGTTATACTGTGAAAGAATAAACTAGGCAACAGATTTGCCGATAGAGAAAGGATGATGAATATGGCAGAAAAAACAGAAGGAGAAATGCTAAAAGAAAGACTTTTTGATTGCAAAAAGAATGGATGGGAAAAGACGTCACAAGACATCGGAAAACAAATCTTTGAATATTGTGATGGATACATTAAATATTTAAATGAATCAAAAACAGAAAGAGAAATAGTAAGAAATTCAACAAGAATCGCAAGAGAAAATGGATTTAAATCTATTGATGAATACGAAACTCTAAAAACTGGAGATAAGGTATATTTTGTAAACAGAGATAAAAATATATTCTTAGCCGTAATTGGAAGTGAAAATATTGAAAACGGAATCAATATAATTGGTGCACATGCTGATTCACCAAGACTAGACCTAAAGCCAAATCCAATATACGAAGACAAAGGATTTGCTTATTTTAAAACACATTACTATGGTGGAATAAAAAAATATCAATGGACAACAATACCTCTTGCTATACATGGAGTAATTGTTAAGGCAAGCGGAGAAAAAGTTGAAATAAATATTGGAGAAAAAGATAATGAACCAATATTTACAATTACAGATTTATTACCACACTTAGCTCAAGAACAAATGCAAAAGAAGCTAAAAGATGGGGTAGAAGGAGAAAACTTAAACCTATTAATAGGAAGCATTCCTTACAATGATGAAAAAGTTTCTGAGAAAATAAAACTAAACATATTAAACATATTAAACCAAAAATATGGAGTTACAGAAAGAGACTTTCTAAGTGCCGAGCTTGAACTAGTTCCTGCGTTCAAATGCAGAAGTTTGGGATTTGATCAAAGTTTAATTGCTGGATATGGACAAGATGATAAGGTATCTGTTTACACTTCATTAACAGCAATACTAAACATAGAAAATCCAACAAAAACAGCAGTATGTATGTTAGTAGACAAAGAAGAAATAGGAAGCATGGGAAATACAGGAATGGAATCAAATGTATTCTCAACATTCATGTCAGAAATACTAAATAAACTTGGAGTAAACAGACCAAACTTATTAGATAAAATGTTCTGCAACTCAAAAATGCTATCTGCAGATGTTGATGCAGGATTCGATCCAATTTATGCATCTGTATCAGATTTACACAATGCATCATTCTTAAATAAAGGTGTTGGAATAGCAAAATATACTGGAGTTGCAGGAAAAGCAAACGGTTCAGACGCTAATGCAGAATTTGTAGCACATGTAAGAAATATATTTGAGTCAAATGATGTAATATATCAAATAGCAGAACTTGGAAGAGTTGACCTAGGCGGCGGCGGAACAATAGCTTACATTCTAGCAAATAAAGGAGTAGATGTACTAGACTGTGGTGTTCCAGTACTTTCAATGCATGCACCTTATGAGGTAACAAGCAAATTCGACGTATATCAAGCTTACAAAGGATACGAAGCATTCTACAGAAGCTAGTACAAATTGGGGACGAAGGAAAAATTGTACCGATTCAATTAGGAAAGAGAAAAAGTATATTATTGAAAATAAAAGTAGTTATTATGGAAAAAACCAGAATAGCTACTTTTTTGTTGAAAAGTATAAATGAGTTTGAAATTAATCTGATATAGCATTACGAAAAAGTTCCGTAAACGAAAAAATTCGTAATGAATAAGAGAATTAAAGCATTATTAAAAAAACATTCCTTGTACTAAATCTTGCTCTTCTAATAATTTATCAATATTATTTGTAACCCACTTCTTGTGTAAACACCATTCAGGAGCCACAAGCAAATCTTTGGGTGGGTCAGCAGAAATTCGATGAACAACAATGTTTGGATTAATATGTGTAATTATATAAACTAGATTATCCATATATTCGTCATAAGTAATCGGAATGTATTTCCCTGTTTCATACATATTACAAAGCCTTGTATTTTTCACTACATAAGTAGAGTGTATTTTTATTCCAGAAATATTGTGTTTATTTATGAATTTAACAGTCTCAATTATATCACTGAAAACCGTGAAATTATAGATTTTATTATTAAGAACTTCTTGAACTGAAACCAAGGAAGCTTTTGTTTTGTTTTCAATAGGCAATCCGATCATTATGTGACAAATAACAGGAATATTGTATTTATTTAAAATTTCAACAGCATCAGTGAACTTAGAAGATGAATATCCTCTATTTATTAACCTACCAGTGACATCATTAGAAGTTTGAAGCCCAAGCTCAACAAACACTTTATATTTAGGCATATATGAACTTATCAGTCTTGCAACATCATCAGTTATACAATCCGGCCTAGTGGCAATGTCTAATCCAACAATTCTATCATCAACTAAAGCGGAGTCGTATTTTTCCTTCAAATTTTGAATAGTGTCATAAGTATTTGTGAAATTCTGAAAATAAGCAATGAATTTGTTGGCACGTTTTGCACGGTAACTCTCAAAATATTGCTTAACCTGGCTAGAAATGTTAGGAGAGGACTTTATAAGTTCGCCACTACCTTTGCTACTGCAAAAAATGCAGCCACCTGTACCGCATTTTCCGTCTCTGTTAGGGCATGTAAAATTTCCATCAATGCAAATTTTTAAAGTGCGTTCTCCAAAAATTTGCTTAAAATAAGTATTTAAATGATTATATCGTTCCATAGATAGCTCCTAGATTTTGGATTTAAATATTTTCTATTAATTATTTTATAGTATTATTTCAAATATGTCTATAATTCTTGAGCGTTTTAACTAAGTTAAAAGTACATTTAATTTTAAAGAAGCTAAGTTACAAATATTTATAAGTATCCACTTGATTTGTACTGATAAAATTAGTATAATGTTAAGCAGAAAAGGGGGAGGTATTATATGAAAAAGAATGTAAAAGTAATTGTAACAATTTTAATTGCATTGATTTTAATACTACTAGTTGCCGTATTTGTTGCAACAAAACAACAGCCAGAAGAAATATCAGTAAGCGGAAAAGAAGAACTATATGATAAAATAGAAAAATATCTAATTGCACAAGAAAAGCCTAAGTATGTGGTAAAAGAAAAGGACGATGAACCAAACGATAACATAAGTGATTTTCAAGTATTTACAGACATTGCAAAACTTGGAATAACTGAAAAGGGCGACGAAACTTACGTTTATGTATGGGCTTTAGTAGAAAGCTATTATGTACAAGATAACACACTAATAACAAATAGTGGTTATTCAATACCATATAAATTCATAATAAAGAACAATGAAATTGTTGATTATAAAATTCCTGATGATGGAACTGAATATCCAAAGTCAATAAAAAGAATATTCCCTGAAAATATAAGAAAAATGTTTACCAACGATCTTACAGATAATAATAAGATTAGAACTCAAGTGCAAGAACATTATTCATATTTATATAAATAAAAAATGAAAAACAAAAAAACAGCATCTTTTCAGATACTGCTACATTTATGGTGGGCCAAAAGGGATTCGAACCCCCGACCCTACGCTTAGAAGGAATATACGACAATTCCCTACTAATCACCACTAGTACTTAAATAAATCTGCTAATCACCTGAAAAATCAATAAAAAAAGCGACAAAATGTCTAAAAGTTTTGAGGCTCTAAAAAAGGTAAAAATACGAATTTTTTTACAATTTGTTAGAGATTTGTTAGAGAAAAGCAAGTTATCTAATTACTATTATAATTATATGATATTACAACCTTCTGCTACATCTTATTCTACAATAATCGTATAACCATAATTACTATTACATGTAGTAGTTGTGTTAACGATAGTATATTAAGAATGTTTTGAAGTACATAAAATATTTCATGACCTTGATTATTGGATGATTAGTTATCCTATTAGTTCTTTTACTGTTGCACCTGCTGACTGGGGTGGCATTGATTGTTACTATGGATTAATTGAATTCTATAATTTATAAATAACTCCCTTTATACTTTCTAAATTATATTCTATTGATGTAATCCTAAGTAAACTTATAAGAGGGCTTTTGTGCCCTCTTTATAATTATTCTTTTTTACCAATATATTTTCTTCTGTTTACTTCTTTATTTCTATTTATTTTATTCATTACATATATACTGCTAAATAAAACTACATCCACTCCTATTATTATCTTCTTTATGTTATTATTTTGTTCAATATAAGTTCTAATTTCTGAATTTTTGCTTCTTTCAAGTGTATAATTTGTTATTCCATTAAATATGTATATTTTGCAATCGTGTCCGGAAAATTCGTCTACTAGTACAGCAATTATAAATGTTGACTCTGGAAATCCTGTAGTAGTCTTATGCCTTAACAATTCATTGAATTCTTTATCCTTTATTGTAATAAGTATTGGTGGTGCAAATAGTATTATTATACACGTCATAATTATTTGAAACATAATAAAGAACTTCTTCATCTTATAACCCCAATTCTATATAATTTTTTATTTTGTTTTTCCAAGCTTCTGGTGCAATATTTTTCCACCTATTAGCATCAAGTATACCATAATTTATGAAATTAAACAAGTCAACTAATATAGATGTTTCTGAATCTCCTTTTCGAATCCCTTAATAATATACGAATAAAAACAAAAAAACAGCATCTTTTCAGATACTGCTACATTTTATGGTGGGCCAAAAGGGATTCGAACCCCCGACCCTACGCTTAGAAGGCGTATGCTCTATCCAACTGAGCTATTGACCCATTTGCAAATGCAATAATTATTATAATGCTAAAAAATCATTTTGTCAACCAAAATTTTAAAATATATAGCAAAATAGTGTAGATTTTATAAAAAAATCACTCATAATGACCTTTACATTGAATAATTTCTATTTGTCCGTCATTTATTCTATATACCAAATGGTTAACATCATCTATTCTGCGACTCCAAAATTCACTAAAATTATTTTTTAATGGTTCAGGTTTTCCAATTCCACTAAAAGAGTCTCTCTGAATAGATATTAAAAGTTGATTAATTCTTTTAAGAGTTTTTTATCTTGACTTTGCCAATAACAATATTCTTCCCAGGCATTTATTGAGAAAGTTATTTTATTCATTTTCCATCTCCTTTAAGTCGTCAATAGTTTTACTTACAGTTTTTTTGTTATCTAACTGAATTAACGATTCAGCAAGTGCTTGAGCATTACTTGAAGAATAAAATGGGTCTATAGAGACATCAAAAGGAATTCTTTTTTCTCTAATTACTTTTTTTACAAATATATTAAACGCAGTAGTCATTGTTAATCCAAGTTCATCACATATTTGTTCCATTTGTTTTTTAGATTTTTCGTCAATTCTAAAATTAATTAATGTTTGAGCCATAAAATCACCTCTTTCATAAATATTATACAACCACATAAAGACAATGTCAATACAATGTATTTATATTATTATATATTTTTTTGAAAAAATATTACATAAAATTGTGGAAAATTTATTATATTTGTTATAGAATAAGTAATATAATATTTGAAATTATTTAAAACCTATACAACGACTTATGAAAAAGAAAGGGATGAGATAAGAATGAAAAAACAAAATACCAACATAAATACAGAAAATAATATGAATACTGATGTAAAAGAGAAAAACAATCTGAAAATCCATGAAGGACTATGGTACTTTATAATTTTTAGTTTATTGGGTTTAATTTTTGAATTTGTGCTGTATCTAATTATGAGTAAAACAGTAGGTGCAAGAGGAGTTTATTTAGGACCATTATGTTTTATTTATGGAATTACAGCTTTAATTATGATTAGGTTTTTGGAACCATTAAAGAATACTAAAGTTAGGTTATTTATTGCAAGTACAGTTCTAATTTCAATAATACAATATGTTTTTAGCTTTATTTTAGAATGTTCTTATGGTGCAAAACTATGGGATTATTCAGGAATAACGGCTAATTTAAATGGAAGAGTATGTTTATTATATTCTATTATTGCTGGATTGATTATGGCAATTTTTATAAAGTACATAAAAAAACATACTGATAAAATCATTAACAAGTTTAAGGGAAAGCCTGCAAAAATAATTGATATTATTTTGATTGTAATACTTATTATTGAAATTTTATTCACAATTTGGGGTTTTATTGTGTATTCTAGAAATGCAAAAGAGACTTTAAATGGAAGAAACTATATCAGTAATAATAATATTGTAGAAAAATTTGAAAACAATGTGTTTACAAATGAAAGAATGGGAAAAATTTTTCCTAATATGAGAATAACAACTGAAGATGGAATACTTGTATATGTAACAAGTATTTTGGGAGAATAATTTGAATCGAATAATTAACAAGCAATTTTATAAATAAAATATTAATAATGATGATATTTATTTTAAATAATTGTATAAAGAGATAAAAAGTAAAATTTCGCCCAAAAGGGGATGTCCCCAATGGGCGAAATTTTATTTTGGTAATTGAATTTTCGAATTCTTTTTTCTAGGTCTATATAAAGTTATTTTATTTCCAACTGTTTGAACTAGAACAGAATTTGTTGCTTCAGATAATGTATTTGCAATTTCTTGAATGTCTTCTGGTGAAGTTTCTAATACATTTAATTTTATTAATTCTCTTGCTTCTAAGGCATCGTTAACTTGCATTATTAAATTATCTGATATTCCGTTTTTTCCAACTTGAAATATTGCATCAATTTTGTTTGCTAAACCTCTTAAATAAGCACGTTGTTTACTTGTCATATATAATCCTTCCTTTTTTAGTATTTACAAAGCTAACATCTATAATACCAGATTTATGAAATAAAAACAAGAGTTTTTCATAATTTATGTAAATTATATAAAAGTAATTTTATTGTGAATTCTATGTGAAAAGCTGAAAAAAATATTGCAAGGGAAAAAATCTAGTGTTAATATAATGAATGTAAATAAACTTACGGAAATAATAGATTGGAGGAAAAACAAGTGATAGAAGTTAAAAATGTAACCAAAAAGTATGGTAACTTTCTTGCTGTAGACAATATAAGTTTTACGGTTAAAGACGGCGAAGTAGTTGGATTTCTTGGACCAAATGGTGCGGGAAAAAGTACAACCATGAATATGATTACAGGGTTCATTGAACCAACAGAAGGAACAATAATTGTAAATGGTTATGATGTTTTGAAGAAGCCAATGAGTGCAAAAAAACAAATTGGATATATGCCAGAGGGAGTACCTCTTTATTCTGATTTAACAGTAAAAGAGTTTGTTAATTACATGGCAGAACTAAAAAGAGTTCCTAGAAAAGAGAAAAAGGAAAAGGTTGAAAAAGCACTTGAACAAACAGGAATAAAAGATGTAGAGAAAAAATTGATTAGAAATCTTTCAAGAGGTTATAAACAAAGAGTAAGTCTTGCAGGAGCCTTAATAGGAGATCCAGAGGTTATAATATTAGACGAACCAACTGTAGGATTAGATCCAAAACAAATAACAGAAATTAGAAAACTTATAAAAGATTTAGGAAAAGAACACACAGTAATATTAAGTTCACACATATTGTCTGAGGTTAGCCAAATTTGTGAAAGAGTTATTATAATAAATAAAGGCAGAATTATAGCAATAGACACGCCAGAAAATCTTGAAAAGAAAACTCAAGAGAAAAATGTATTATTGCTTACTGTTGAAGATAAAAACAACTATATGAAAAATTTACAGAAAGATCTTCCTGAAATGCTTGAGTGTAAATTAATAAAGAATAATGATGATGGAACAATGCAATATATGATAAAATCTGATGCAGACATTGATTTAAGAAAGAATCTATTCGATATTTTACCTAAAAATAATGTAACAATATTCGAGCTTAAGAAAGCAGAGAAATCTTTGGAAGATGCTTTTATCACTCTTGTTGATGAAAATACTGAAAAACTTGCTAAGAAGCAGGAAGAAGAAATGGCAAAAAAAGAACAGGAAGAAAAGGAAAAAGCTGAGAAAAAAGCTCAAAAAAAGGATGAAGCAATAAAAGAAAAAGCCGAGAAGAAAATGCAAAAAAAAGACGAAGCTGTAAAAGAAAAAGCTGAAAAGAAAACTCAAAAAAAGGACGAAGCAATAAAAGAAAAATCTCAAAAGAAAGTAGCTAAAGCTGAAAAAAATATAAAAGTAGAAGAGAAAAAAGAACAAAAAACAAATAAAAATAAGGGAGGTAAGAAATAATGTGGGCAGTATTAAAGAAAGAATTTAAAACATATTTTTTATCACCAATAGGATATGTTTTTGTAGGTGTATTCCTTGCAATATTTAGTATTTTATTCTACATAACAATAATAGAACAAGGAGTAACAACATTTCAATATTTGTTTTACTATGCAGTAATGTATTCTGTAATATTTGTAATTCCGTTATTAACAATGAGAATGTTCTCAGAGGAAAGAAAAACAGGTACAGAACAACTTCTTATTACATCGCCAAGAAGCATGACAGCGATAACACTAGGTAAATTTTTCGGAGCAGTATTAGTAATATTAATACCAATAATACTTACATTTGTATATCTTGGAATACTATGCTATTTTAAAACGCCAGATATGCCAACCGTATTTGCATCAATGTTTGGATTTTTACTAGTTTCAATGACATACATTTCTCTTGGAATGTTCATCTCAAGTTTAACAGAGAACCAAATAATTGCGGCAATAGCAACTATTGCAACATTTATATTAACTTGGTTAGCACCAGAAATATCTAGCAAATTAACATCTATATCATTAATAGAAAAATTCTATCCTTTTACAACAGGATATTTCCCAATAACAGAAACAATAAGTTTAGCAACTGTAACAATTATGTTTATAATATTAACAATAATTGTTATGAAAAGAAGAAAACTAGTAAAGTAGAGGAGGAAATATTGTGAAAGAAAAAATAAAAAATATATTTAAAAAAGGAAAATGGCTTAGCAACTTAGCACTAACAATATTGCTTATGGCTATTGTTGTAGCAGTTACTGTTGGAATAAATGTTTTTGTATCTAGCAGAAATCTTTCTGAAATAGATTTAACAAAAGAAAAACTTTATTCATTATCACAAGAGTCGAAAGATAAGATAAAGAATATACAACAAGACACAAAAATAATTTTATATGGAATGGACAGTTATACAGAAGTAACAAATTATGCTAATTTGTATAACAAAGAAAATTCTCATATTACGTCAGAAACATTAGAAAATCCACTTGATAGATCAGATTTACAAAAAGAATATGGATTAGGAACTAATGTAAGTAGTTTAATAGTGATAGAATGTGGAAATAGAAAAAAGGCAGTAATGACATCTGATTTATATACAACAGATTATACTACATATTCTCAAATTGATCTTACAGAGCAGGCTCTTACAAATGCGATACTTAGTGTAAATTTGGATAAAACACCAAAGGTATATTTTGTAACAAATCATGCTAAATATGCAGAGCACTTCACTTTTGCAAAAGAATATATAAAGAACGAAGTTTATGAGGTAGACGACTTAGATTTGCTTGTAAGCGGAGAAGTTCCATCAGACTGTGATTTGTTAATTCTTACAACTCCTGAAGAAGACTTCAGCGAGTATGAGAAAGATTTAATAGTTAGTTACTTAAATTCAGGAAAAAATATGATGGTATTAAGTGATCCAAACTATGAAAAGGTAGACTTAACAAATTTCAATTCAATACTTGCGTTATATGGAGTATCTGAATCAGAGGGTATAATTTATGAATCTTCAACAAGCAAAATGTTGAACGGATATGCAAACATAATATTACCACAAGTAAGCTCATATTCAGAAATTACATCAAGCATTGCAAAGAGCGATGGAGTTGCACTAATGAATTCCGGAGTAATTAAAATTGCAACAAGTGATGAACTAAGCAATCTTGGAGTTACAACAGAAACTTTAATTTCAAACAACAGCACAGCATTCTTAAGGAACAATACAAGCTTAACAACTGCTTCAAAAACAGATGAAGACGAAGACGCAGGAGGAGAAGCAATTTCGGTATTAGCAACAAGAAACTTGACAACTGAAAATGAAGATAGTAAAAAATCAACATTATTAATAGTAGGAAACAGCTTCTTTGCAAGCGACTTAACTGTTATGTTGTACAATAAGAGTTCAGGAGGAACTAGCACAATAACAGGAATGGGCTTATATGATAATAGAGATATGTTATTAAATTCTATTGGATATTTAACACAAAGAACAGATATGATAACAGTAAGAAAAGATTTAGGAATTGTTGCATATACAGCAACAGCACAACAAGATCAAATAATTAGAACCATAATTGTAGCTATTCCAGTTGTAGTTATATTAGCTGGAATCGTTGTATGGCAAGTTCGTAGAAGAAAGAAATAAAGCCTGAATAACAGAAAAATACTAAAAATAAAAATCTAAAAATCTGACGATTTAATTCTTGTATTAGATTAAATTTGTCAGATTTTTTGTAATAATTATGTTTATAAAGAATATTTTATACAATAGGAAGTCGTATTGAACTTTCTTGTGCAATAGGAAAGCTATACTGAATTTCCTAGTATGTAAAAGTTATAGGGAAAAGTTGTAAAGTAAATTTGTATAATAAATTTCGCATACAAACAAATTTGATGAAATCTTTAGATTTATTTTAATGTGATAGAGGTTGTTATGGAAAGTATAAAAAAGGTTGTAATTGTAGTTTGTGTAATTATAGGAACACTTATTGGTGCTGGATTTGCATCAGGAAAGGAAATATATTTATTCTTTTCAAAGTATGGAATATACGGAATAATCGGAGCAGTGGTATCATCAATCTTAACGGCAGTTATAATCTTGAAAGTACTAAAAATATCAAGGAATAACAACCTAACAAATAACAATAAATTTGTGGAAAAAATAACAAAAAATAAAGAAATAGCAAGCATCATAAAAAATATAATAAACATATTTTTATTTATATCATATTGGATAATGAGCACAGGCCTTGCAACGTTTTTCAAACAAGAAATGGGAATACCAATTGTAATTACGTCAACCTTGAATTCTGTTGTAGTTTATTTTATATTCATGAAAAGTGTAAAAGGAATAATGAATTTAAATTCAATAGTAGTTCCAATTATGATAATAATAATACTTGTAATAAGCATGAAAAATTTCCCTGTAAGCGACTTTTTCACATATACAAATGACATATATAAGAAAGCTCCAGTTGCAGAAACTATGCCTGATGCTATAAAAGCAACTACTAAAGCAATTTTATATACCAGTTATAACAGCATAACATTAATTCCAATAATAGTAACACTTTCTTCAAGTATAAATAAGAAAAAAGAAATAAGAGGAGTATCATTAATAACAGGAATACTTGTATGTATATTAATATTTAGCATATATAAAATGCTTATACTTTCTAATTTGGACATAAAATTATATGAAATTCCTGTACTTGAAATATTAAGTGGGTTCACAAAAACTGAAAAAATCTTATATGAAATTGCAATAGTAGCAGCAATATTTACATCCGAAATCTCTGCAGGATTTGGAATTCTAGAAAACATAAGAGAAAAAGAAAAATACAAAATCGTAGCCTTAATAATGTGCGTGTTGGGAATACCAATTTCATACATAGGATTCGGAAGGCTAGTTGAGGTATTATATCCAGTGTTTGGAATAATTGGATTATTACAGATAATTCTGATAGTTGCATTTAGAGCGAAAGTCAATTACAAATAATTTTTTAATTTAAACAAATCTATTGAAAAACATTGTTAAAACTGGTATAAAATATATAGAGTACATAAAATAGGAAAGGAAATGTACAAAATATTTTGTACAGAAAATATTTGAGTATGAAGGAAGAGAAAAACAAAAGAAATGCTAAAGTTAGCAATTCGAATAAAACAAATAAACTAATATATTTAGACAAAGAAAAACTAAAAATTGAGAAAACTGAAAATAACAGTAATGAACAAAAACTGAATAAATTCAAGCTAGCAGGAGCAGCAATTTTACTGATTATAATATTGGCAATTATGATTACATATATTGTATATGCTAATAACGAAACATTCAGAAATTATTTAGATGAATATGTTCTAAGAAAAGATTTAAGTGAAAGTTCTTTACAATCAATCGAATTAAAAGACTACGACAAATCGACAGTATTTGCATATTCAAAATATATCGCGGTTATAGGAAACAACACATTAACCACATACAATTCATCAGGAAAAAAAGAAGCAGAGTTATCACTAGAAATTACAGAACCACTTATTACAACTAGCGGAAAATATGCGTTAATAGCAGAAAACAATTCGACAAAAATGTATATGGTTTCTGACAGCTCTCTAAAATGGGAAAAGGAACTCGAAGGCAATATATCAAGAGTAACGGTAAATAAAAGTGGCTATTCTGCAGTAATATTAACCGGAACTGCATACAAATCAGTAATTATACTACAAGATAATTCAGGAAACGAATTATTCAAAACATATCTAGCAAGTACGGTTGCAGTAGACATTTCAATATCAGATGATAACAAACAATTAAGCTATGCGGAGATAAATACTAGTGGAACATTAATTCAATCAAATATAAAAACAATAGATATAGATAAGGCAAAACAAGATTCAGAAAATGCTATAACAAGTTCTTACAGTGGAACACAAAACAGCTTGGTATTGAACATTGAATATCAGAATAAAAACAATCTTATCTGCATGTTCGACGATTCTATTGTAGAAATAAAGGCTGGTAACAGTAAAAAAATCACAGATATAAATACAAAAGAAGAAAAAATTACATTTTCAAGCATACAATTAAACAATTCGGTAGTAAAAAATATAGAAGACAACAGTGGAATTCTAAGTACGCAAACAGAACTAAAAATAATAAACACATCAAGCGCGAAGGAGAGCACTTATAGATTCTATGGTGTAACAAAAGAATTGTATTGCTCAGAAAGTAAAATAGCTTTGAATCTAGGCTCAGAAGTACACTTTGTTGCAACAAATGGCTGGCTGATAAAAAAATACTCATCTAACCAAGAAATAAGAAAGATTGTATTATCAGACAATATCGCAGGAATTGTATACAGAAATAAAATTGAAATTGTAAAATTATAATAAAATTATAATAAGAAAGGAAACGAAATATGGGAATTATAATTGATTTAATAATAGTTGCAATATTTGCATTATTTATAATGATGGGATGCAAAAAAGGCTTAACAGGAAGCTTAATAAAATTACTATCTTTTGCAATAGCATTAATATTAGCATTTATACTATATAAACCAGTCGCAAGTATAGTTACTAATAACACACAAATTGATGAGAACATAGAACAGGCTATTGTAAGTACATTCAATGGAAAAACAGAAAATGAACAAGAACCACAAGACAACAAAGACGAAGAAAGCGGAATCAACAAAACAATATTAGACAACATAAATAAAGAAATTGAAAATGCAACAAGTGAGGCAAAAGACCAAATAGTGGATAACACAGCAAAAAGCTTAACGACTACAATCATAAATGTTGGTTCGGGAATATGTGTATTCATCGTAGCAAGATTCATACTATTTATAATAGGAATATTTGCAAACCAAATAACAAACTTACCAATATTAAAGCAGATAGACAAACTTGGTGGAATTGCTTATGGAGCAGTAGAAGCACTTGTAATAATATATCTAATTCTTGCTATAATCTCATTTACAGCAGTAATAAATCCGGAAAACGGAATAGTAAGTGCAATACTAAAATCAAGCATAGGAAGCATGCTTTATAACAATAACTTAATATTGAAGTTCTTATTCAAATAAAAATAAAAATTTATGTAGAACGAAAGTCTACATAAATTTTTTTTCTTAAAATAAAAAATTATACTAAATATTATGATTTTATGTAGACTTTGAAAAATAAAAAATCATTTTATAAATGGAAAAATGTATAAAAAATATTATTTTATTATTAATTGCCAAATATATTGATATTTCAAATTCTTTTTGATATACTAGAATCGCAAAAAAAGCATATAGGAGTGAGTTAATTGGGAAGAGCTAAAGAAGGAACGCATGCAAAACATGCTAAAATAGAAGAAAAGCCAAAGAAAGCAAAAAAAAGAAAACAAGAAAAAGTAAAAGAAACAAAGGTACAGGAAAAGAATATTAAGAAAAGCAAAGCACCAAAAAAGAAAGTAAAAACAGTTCGTAAAGTAAAAAGAATAGTAACTGTTATGTTATTAATGACCATTTTAGCAGGAATTTTACTTTTAGGGTATAAAATTCAAAGAAATGGTGGAGGCTTAACGGGAACACTTGCAATGTTACTTGGAGAAGATGGAACCAATGTTGAAGACTTAGAGCCAATACAGGTATTAATAATGGGAGAAAGCGGAGTAGATGACTATAAATTAGCAGATACAATAATGGTTGCTTCATATAATCCAAAAACACAATCTGCATCTATCTTATCTATTCCAAGAGACACGTATGTTGGAAGAAAGGACAGAAAGACAGCATCTACAAATTATCTTCAAAGTTATAAAATAAACACAGTTTTCAGAAGTGGAACAAATATACCAGAGGCAATAGACAGAATAAATGCAATAACAGGACTAGAACTTGAAAACTATGTTATAATTGACACGAAGGCACTTATAAAATTAGTTGATGCAATCGGAGGAGTAACTTTTAATGTGCCAATAGATATGTATTATACAGAAGACACAGATCAGAATTTATACATAGATCTAAAAGCAGGAGAACAACTAATAGACGGAGCAAAGGCTGAGCAATTATTACGTTTCAGACACAATAATGACGGTTCAACATATCCAAGTTCGTATGGACAACAAGACTTAGGAAGAATGAGAACACAAAGAGAGTTCATAAAAGCTACTTTGAAACAAACACTACAACCTAAAAATGCATTTAAAATAAAACAAATAATGGATGTAATGACTGAAAATGTAAAAACTAATATGGATATTTCTAAACTAAAAGCATACATTCCTTCTGCAGTTAAATTTGATGCAGACAATATACAAACAGATATGGTTCCTGGAACTGTAGAAATGTGTAATGGTGTTTCAATATATGTTGCAAACACAAAGAAAACAAAGAAAATTGTAGATAGATTATTTAATGACCAAAGCACAGATGAAACTACAGATAATTCAGATGAAAATGTAGAAAATACTACAACAAATACTATTAAAACAACTAAAAACAGCAATACTACAAAGAAATAATAATAAAATAAAAGGGGATTAACTTAAAATTAATCTCCTTTTATGTATTTTTATAAGAATTTAATATTTAGGATAAAAACCTGATAGGTAATTTGAAGCATCATCTTTAGAGTGTTTTTTGCCTTTCTTATTAGATGCCTTTGTTTTACTGTTTTTTCTGTAATTATTGCTCGTATTTTTACTTCTACTTTTACTTGTATTTCTAGTTTTTAATTTAGCCTTGTTTTTAGATTTCCTTCCATTAGAATTATTAAAGTGATGTAGTATATGTGCAAATATAAATAAGAATAAGATTGCGAGTAACAGTTGCATAGCAACTTTAATGAAGTCTTCTTTGTAAACAGTATGACTTGCAATTAAATTAGAAGTATATGTAATCCCGTCAATAGTATAGCTAATATTTCCTAAATTAGTGCCTTCTGCAATAGGGGCAGAGATATTATCTGAAAGCAATATGCTTGGAGTTAATGTAGAGACATCAATACTGTTAGGAATCAAAGCAGAAATATCGCTCTCACACAACAAATCCAAACTGTTGGTATCTTTCGTTCCGCCTTTTACGGTAATATTTTGTGCAACGGAATCTTTTGAAAATAATACTCTTTCAGAGTAATTATTAAAACCATATTCAAACAAAGCCTTGCAATCTAAAGCCCTTTGACTTAAACCTTCTTCTGTTAAGCTATCGTGAAGAACAACTACAAGCAAAGAAACATCTCCTTTGGTAGCTGTTGCAACAATACAGTTTTTAGCAGCATCTGTATAGCCTGTTTTTGCACCAGTTGCGTATTCATAATAGTAATTTTTAGTTGGAGTAGATGCATTCTTTCTAATTAACTCATTAGTAGTGTTAAACAAACGGTCATCAGCATTATAAACTTCAGTTGCAGGAAGTGCATAGTATGTTTTTGAAACAATTCTTCTAAAATCAGGAAAAGACATCGCATATTTTCCCATTAATGCTAGGTCATAAGCTGTAGAATAATGGTCTTCCGAATGAATTCCGTTAGGATTAATAAAATGGGTGTTTTTACATCCAAGAGCAACAGCCTTTTCATTCATCATATTAGCAAAATTTTCAACAGATCCGCCAATATGCTCTGCAAGAACAACTGCTGCATCATTTGCAGAAGGAATAAGTAAAACATTCAAAAGTTGTTCTATAGTTAGAGTTTCGCCTTCTCTTATGCTTGCAATAGAATAACCACTAGGAATTGAATAAACAGCATTATGGCTGGCAGTGGCAGTATCTGTAAGCTTGCAATTTTCAAGAGTAAGAATTGCAGTCATAATCTTTGTGGTGCTAGCAGGGTACATTTTAGTATTGGCATTCTTACTATATAGAATTTTGCCAGAATTTTGGTCCATCAAAAGGCATGCTGGCGAGTAAGTACTAGGAACATTAGCATCTGAAGAACTATTATCAGTAGTACCAGAAACGTTTGCAGAGGCATCTGTACTAGTACCAGATGCATTAATAGAGCTACTTGTGTCAGTGCCTGTAGAAGAACCATTTATTGTTTCGGCATATATTAAATTACTATTTAACGTTAATAAAATAAAAAATAAAAAAGTAATCCTTTTAAAATTATCAAAAAATCGCATAAAATCTCCTTAATAAATTGTATGTATATAATACAGTAAAAATAATCATTTTTCAATAGAAAGAAGGTACAAAATGCAAAACATAAACTTAAAAACCAAAATAATAATTGCTGTAGGAGCAATTATTATAGCTATAACAGTTGGAATATATTTCTATAAAACCACAAAAGACAATAGTGAAATTGAAATAACAGAAGATAATTTTGCAACAAATACAGCAGTAGAAAACAACAATGAAATAGTAGAAGAAGAAAATAA
>OGDY01000244.1_pt1 | contig 73926 bp, 69 predicted proteins | sample 1570341 | NCBI WGS metagenome assembly OGDY01 (sample SAMEA2581972, study PRJEB24529) | metagenome | biome: Human gut stool | place: China | collected 2011 | reverse complement strand
CCACCTGTTCAGAATATTGCTCCAATGCAAAGTATTGAACCTGTTCAGCAGACTGTTCAAAATACAGTTCCACCTGTTCAGAATATTGCTCCAATGCAGAGTATTGAACCTGTCCAGCCAACCGAAAACCTGCAAAATGCTGATTTTACAAGAACAGCACATACTTCCGGCAATGTTCAAATGCCGCAAACTGAGGAAATTCAGATTCCGCAAACTATTGAACAAGCAGTAGAGGCTATGCAGAATGGCACTCCAATGCGTAGTAATATAACAGAATTACACCCTGAGCAAATTCATCTTTCTACCGTTGAAGATAATAATAAACAAATTCCTGATTCAGTAGCTTCTGCTATGGCAAAATCAAGAGAAAAACAAAAGACTAACATTTTTGACATGCAGGGTATTGAAATGCCCGTTATAGATTCAATTGAAGATGCTCTTTCACAAATGGGCGGAAATGTAAAAAAGAAAGAGCAAACCATGCAGGACACAGTAGTTCCTATATTTGAGGAATATAAAACTCCGCCGAAAAATCCGCCAAGAACTCTTCCTAAAGAAAATAAAGAGAAAGAACCTGAAAGACCGCTTACAAAAGCTGAAATCAAGCGACGCAAAAAACAGGACAAAATTGATGCTAAATTTAAAAAAGACCTTGCTAAAAGAGGTTTTTAGCAATTATTATAATGTTATATGTAAGACTTCCGGAACATGAAGGATTACGGAAAAGAGGATTAAAATGGCACTTTTAACCGCTAAAGAAATATTGAAAGTTAAACTTACAGGCAATTACGAAAAAGACAGAGCTTTTCTTATAAGTGAAAGCGAAAAAATGATGGCAGAAGGCAATAGAGAGGGTGCAAACGCTGCTGCTGAATTGGTTTTTGAAATAATGCCTGACTCAGAAAAAAAGAAGATTGAAAATTATGTTTACATAAACGGAAAACGTCTTGATACATATTATAATGAACTAAGAGCATTAATAAAAGAAAATAAAAAAGATGAAGCAAGAGAAATGGCAAAAGCTCTTTATGAAAAGATTATTTCAGTTTATCAGGAGGACGAAAAAAGCAAATTTGTCAGCCTGAGAAATAAATTTGAAGAAAACGTTTATCAATTTCTTCTCAAGCCTGAAAAGGTACTGCAAATTGCTCCTTTTGATTTCGTTTCCATGATTTCAACTTATGGTTATCTCCTGGTTGATTGTCATGACTTCGATGAAGCGATCAAGGTTCTTAATAAGGCTATGGAATACAATGAGATTGACTGCGGTGCAAAATTTGAGCTTGCAGAAGCGTATAAGCTTATGGGAAAAAATGATGAGCTTTTAGCAATCACTAAAGAAACACTGAAGGTTGCATCATCGCCTTATGCTATTTCACGCTGTTACTGCAATCTGGGTTTCTATTGCTTCAATATCGGTGATTTTGACAGTGCTGCTGTTTTCTATTATTCAAGTTTGCTTTTTGCACCTCACCCTGCTGTAGAGATGGAATTAAGAAACATTGCACAGCGTACTCATAAGGAACTGAAACCTCCGACAGAAGCTGATATCGACAGAGTGTTCAAGAAGTATGACGTTCAAAGAGGTCCAAATGAGGTTCTTGTCAGCATTGCCGCACAGCTTGCAAACAATGCACTTGAAAATAATGATACAACCGAGGCACTTCTTTACCTTAAAATTCTTTTCGGACTTACCAATGACCCTGAAATTGAAAAAATCATTCTGAAATATGAGCCTGACGCTAAAGAAAAAGCCAAAGCAAGATTTGGTATTGAGGATTAAAAATATTTAAAACAACACTGCACAAAGCACGTCATAAACTTGCAATCTTTGTGCAGTATAACCTTAAAAAATCACCTCTGATTATTAAAAAATCAGAGGTGATTTTTACCTTTACTGAACGGTTTAAAAGCAAGCTGCCCTAAAGTTATTTAACAGCAATCCATATTTCACAATAATAATCAGGATTATCTACATCTGCTGACGGATATACTTCAAATTCCACACCATTGCCGTACTCATAACCGCTTTGCGGGAAAAATTCAGTACAAATTTTCTTATATGTTTCTGCAAATGCATCGGGCATTTTGCCCTTAACACTGAATACAGCATATGTATTTGAAGGAATATCAATAATTTCAAGACCGTCAGGTACTTCAGATACTCCATCATATTCTGTACCTATTCCGTATGGGAATTTATCAGCTGTTGCAGCGAAATCAAAACAAATACCCAAAAGTCCGCAAAGCTTAGGCTTTTCAGGAATAAGCTCAACTATCTTCTTTATAGTTCCGTCTGCATGACATTCATTCCAAAAAATCGGAATTTTGCTGTTGGTATACTCTTCATTCGGCTTTGCAAATTCTTTTCTTTTGCATATTATTTTGAGTGCATCCAATTTTTCAATTCTGTAATCCATCGTATTTCCTCCGCTTAAAATTAATTTTACGGAGAGCTTGGAATAAGATTTGATTTTAGCTCCGTTTTTGGCTTCCTTAGGAGTTACACCATGAAAACGTGTAAATGCTCTGGTAAAGCTTTCAGGAGTTTCATAGCCGTATTTAAGTGCAATATCAATAACCTTTGAATGATTTTTTATAAGCTCCTCACCTGCTGATGAAAGACGACGGCATCTTATATAATCACCAAGTGTAAAGCCGCATAAAATTGAAAAAAGTCTTTGAAAGTGAAAGCTTGACGTATATGCACATTTTGCAGCAGTTTCATAGCTTATTTCATTTGTTAAATTAGCTTCAATATAGTCAATTGCCCTTTGAATACCTGATATGTAATCCATTTCTTTCCCTCCGTTGTCTATATTTTAGCATTTAACAAGGATTATTTCCTGACATTTTTTGCTGACTTGTGAAAACTTAAGGCAACACCGAACGAATTGACTCAATTATATCACCAAACGGCATTTTATTTTCTGAGCTTTCCTCATAGCTCCATGCATTAAAGCTGTCTGTCAGTGCTTTCTTTTTTTCGTTGTCAGACAAGCTGTCATAAAAGCCGTCCATATTACTTGATGCACTTGTACATGGAATTGGTTTTATATTTGTTTTGCAAAGAGCCAATGACGAAAAATAGCTGTCATACTTCTCCAAAAATTCTTCACGAGTTACAGTGCTTACCTCATCTAAACCTTCATAATCAGGCTCGTATAAAAATCCTGAAGCAGTTTCCTTAAAATAAAAAATATCATTTATTGCAAATGACGCAGTACCTGTTTTTACAAATTCACTTATATAATAATCTGTACCGGACGCATTTCCGTCTGTTACAGGATAAACATAAACAAATGAATTGCCGGCAGTATTCTTATATAATTGACAGCTGAATCCACCATGTCCACCCTCAAGGTCCGTTCCCCAGAACATAAGCTCACCATTGCCGTCTACATTTTTCATATGCTCAAGCTGATTATTTCTATAACTGTATAAATTGAAAATTCTGGAATCATGAGCTCCCAATGAAGCTCCGCCAACAATAAATTCAGGAGTTCCGTCCATATTCATATCCTGAAACCAACACTCATTAAATCCATTAGAAGATATACTGCCTGCATCATTAAGCCAGACGTCCTCACTATCCATTACAGCCTGAACAATTGCATCACAGACTGCATTATCTTGACTGCTGTTTTCAGAAATATCATCAGAACCGGTTTCAGAAGTTGAGTCTTCATATTCTGTTTTGCTGTCAGCCATACTGCTGTTTAACGTTTCAGAACTATTCTTAGAATCTTTAATATTATCACAAGAATAAAAACCACTGCATATTAATGATATAAATATTAAACAAAGCAACTTTCTTCTCATAGCTTACCTCCTATATTCAGACAATACACGCAAAATTCTTATGCGATGCTGCTTTAAATCATTATATCACAATGATTTTCGAATTTCAATATGTTGACATTTAAAAAAATTAAGCGTATACTTGAACATATCTTAAGGCGATACAGCAAATGACTTATGTTGTCTTGATTATGTTTTTTATGAAAGGTAAATGATTATATGGCAAACAAAAAACATGAAATTGATATGTGCAGCGGTCCTATTTTGCCAAAGCTCCTACAACTTACACTGCCGCTTATGCTTTCAAGTGTTTTGCAGCTTTTTTTCAATGCAGCAGACATAATAGTTGTAGGAAATTTTGCAGGTGACAATTCTCTTGCAGCAGTAGGCTCTACAACAGCACTTGTAAATTTAATGACCAATCTTTTTCTTGGACTTTCAACAAGTGCAAACGTCCTTACATCTATGTTTATGGGTGCAGGAAAAAATGAAAGAGTAAACAAAACAATACATACATCAATATATTTAAGCATTGTAAGCGGACTGATTATGACTGTTATAGGAGTTGTTTTTGCTGATAAACTGCTTATTCTTATGAAAGCTCCTACTGAAACGCTGCATCTCTCAACACTTTACCTGAGAATTTATTTTGCAGGTATGATTGCAATGATGATATATGACTTTGGAAGCTCCATACTTCGTTCTAAAGGTGATACAAAACGTCCGCTTTATTTTCTTGCCTTTGCAGGTGTAATTAATATTATTTTAAATCTAATATTTGTAATTTTATTTAAAATGGACGTTGCAGGTGTTGCTCTTGCAACAGTTATTTCCCAGTGCATTTCAGCATTTCTTATCATACGCTGTCTTATGAAAGAATCAGAGCCATTTAAATTTGAATTCAAAAAGTTAAAGCTTGATACTAAAATAGCAGTAAGAATACTGAAAATAGGCATTCCTGCCGGATTTCAAGGAGTTGTCTTTTCTCTTTCAAATGTAGTAATACAATCCTCGATAAACAGTTTCGGCCCGATAGTTATGGCAGGAAGTGCTGCAGCGGCAAGTATAGAGGGCTTTATATGGGTATCGATGAATTCATTTTCACAAGGAGCTTTAACGTTTACAAGTCAGAATATAGGTGCAAAAAAATACAGCCGAATAAATAAAATTGCAATTATAACCTGTGCCTGCAGTGCGGTTACAGGATTGATTCTAGGAAATCTTGCTTATCTGTTCGGCACTCCCCTTTTAAGCATATACGATTCACGTCCTAAGGTTATTGATGCAGGGCTTATAAGAATGGGACTTGTATGCTGTTTCTATTGCACATGCGGACTTATGGACTGCATTGTCGGCAACATCAGAGGTATGGGATACGCTGTAACTCCAACAATTGTATCTCTTATTGGTGCTTGCGGTTTGAGAATTATCTGGATTTTTACAATTTTCAGAATACCTGAATTTCATAATGAATTTGTTTTGTTCTTATCATACCCTGTCACATGGGTAATTACTTTCCTTGCACACCTGATATGCTATTACTTTATGCGAAAACATTTTCCAAAAGAGGATGCTGTTATAGAAAAAAATGCAATTTAAGGCAGTCCTTTATAAACTTTATAAATTTCAGATAACACCGTACAAAATCTTTTGCCGTGCTTTGTACGGTATTGCCTTTATACAGCATTTTTTGTTGCATTGCTATAGAAAATCATTTTAAAGGTACTTTATGCGGTTATTTTTTAAAAAATTGTAGACAAAATCAAAAAAATAGGTTATAATAATAAAAGATGTATTATTATAATGAAATACACATTAATTGCATGTATTTATGTTCTGAGGTGAGTAAAATGAGAGTAATTACCGGTTCTGCAAGAGGAAGACGTCTTATCGCTCCGGACGGCTTGGACGTAAGACCAACTACAGATAAAGTTAAAGAGGGAATATTCTCTGCCCTCCAGTTTGAGCTGGAAAATACCTATGTCCTCGACCTTTTTGCAGGCAGCGGACAAATGGGTATTGAAGCTTTGAGCAGAGGTGCTTCACGCTGTGTTTTTGTTGACAGCTCACAGCGTTCAATCAGAGCAATTAATGACAATCTGAGAACTACTAAATTGGAAAAGTATTCAGAAGTCATTAATCGTGACAGCTATGATTATATTAAGCATACTGCCCGTTCTTTTGACATTATTATACTTGATCCGCCGTACAGGCATAATCATATTGACAATATCCTGCCTTTTGCTGCTGCAAAGCTGAATGACGGAGGATTTATTGTCTGCGAATATGAAAAGGAAGCTGATGAACCTGCCGTACCTGAAGGTCTTGTTCTTAGAAAAACATATAAGTACGGAAAAATAAGTGTTACGATATTATGCAAATCATTTCCGGAGGACGAAGAAGAATGAGAAGAATTGCTGTTTGCCCCGGAAGCTTTGACCCTGTAACGCTTGGGCATCTTGACATAATAACAAGAGCTTCTAAGCTGTTTGATAAGGTTATTGTACTTATTTCCCGAAATGCAGGAAAAAATCAGCCAAGCTTTACTGCTACGGAAAGAATGATTATGATTCAGTCTGCCACAAAAGGTCTTGATAATGTGGTAATAGATATCCTTGACGGCCTTTTGGCTGATTACGTTCGTGAAGTAAATGCTATAGCCATTGTTAAGGGTTTAAGAGCTGTAAGCGACTTTGAATATGAATTTCAAATGGCACTCGCCAATAAAAAGCTTTATGCAGGAGCCGAAACAGTTTTCCTTACAACAAGTGCGGAAAATATGTATCTCAGCTCCAGTGTAGTAAAACAAATCGCATATTTCGGCGGAGATATAAGTCATTTTGTTCCGGAATGTATTTTAGATGATATAAAAGAAAGATTAGTAAAAGAGAGGTAATTAACGATGAGTATTGATGAAATTCTTGAAGAAATGGATGAACTTCTTGACAAAGCATCATCTATGCCCTTAATAGCACATAAAAAGGTTGTTGACGGCGACAGATTAAGAGAGCTTATAAATGATGTAAGACTCAATCTCCCTCACGAGCTTAAAGAAGCAAAGAAAATTGAATTTGATTGTCAGCGTATTATGAACGAGGCAAAGTCAAAATCAGAAGCAATCATCAGAAAAGCAGAGGAAAGAGCGGCTCAGATAGTATCACAGGAAGCTATCGTTGTTGAAGCTAAGAAAAAAGCTGTTGACATGATTACAAAGGCTCAGCAGACTGCTCAGAATATTCAGAAAACTGCCATGGCTTCACTTACAAAAATGCTTACTGAAACCGAAAGTTTCTATACCAAGAACCTTCAGGAAATAAAATCAGTAAAAAGCAGACTTTCTGCATCTAAGAAATAATAAAATCATACAACACCTGATATTATGACAAAATATAAATTATCATACCCGATATTTTGCAGATATGTTATTGAATTTACATTATGCGGAATTTGCGGGTGGATATACGAAACTCTGCTTACATCATATTTGTGGGGTGAATATGCCGAAAGAGGCTTTCTGCATATACCCGTTCTCCCGATTTATGGAGTTTTTGCTTTTCTGCTGCTGCCTGTTTTCAGAAAGCATAACGGTTTTTTTACAGTTTTCTTTGGCAGCATGGCAATAACTACTGTTCTTGAACTGATAAGTTCTTATCTTATTGAGGCGATACTTCATAAAAGACTATGGAATTACAGCTCGTGGGACTTTAATTTCTTTGAAGGCAGAATTGCACTTTACAGCAGTCTTATTTTTGGTTTGCTCAGCCTTATATTAATAAAAGTCGTACATCCGGCAGTTGATAAATTTGCAAAAAAGCATTCTGAGAAAACAATATCTATAATCGGCAGTATATGTTGGATAACAATTCTGGTTGATTTCATTGTTACATTTACAGGAACCATAAATTAAAGCCGTAAAGCTGTTTTATATTTATTATTTTAAGTCGGGAAACAGAAAATTAAGAATTCAGTAATATAATATTCATAAATATATGATATTATATCATCAATTAAATAACGCAATGAGGCGCAGCTATTACTAACATTAAGTCAGTATAGCTACGCCTTTTTTATGGAGGTTAAATGTTATGGACAAAATTGATTCAATGCTTATCAGTTTACTGCAAAAAAACGCCCGTACTCCTTTAAAAGTGCTTGCATCAAAGGTTTATTTGTCTGCCCCCGCAGTTTCATCAAGAATTGACAAGCTTGAAAAGCAAGGTGTAATTTTAGGCTATAATGCAGAAATCGACAAACAAAAGCTTGGTTACCATATAACAGCTTTTATTAATCTGGAGCTTTCTGCAAATCAAAAGCCTGAATTTTATCCTTTTATTACTAAGTGTCCTAATGTTCTTGAATGTAATTGTGTAACCGGAAATTACTCAATGCTTATAAAAGTAGCATTTATGAGTACACAGGAGCTTGATAATTTTATCGGTGAGCTCCAGCGTTTTGGGAAAACATCAACTCAAATCGTATTTTCCACACCCGTTCCTCATAGGGAAATTCAAATTGATTAAAGGCAATTTCTAGCCTCTGCCCTTTAAAATCGGCTTCAGCCTTTTGATATATAATAATTTGCAGATTTTTAAGTCCAAATCATAAAACGGAAAGAAAAGGTTAGCAAGAATTAATAATGATAAGCCGCCGTATTTGCCAAATTCATTCATTTCATCCAGCATTGCAGTAAATCCAAAAATATAAACGGTAAGTCCGAAAAATGATAAAATACATACATTATAAACTGCAAACTTTACCGCTATCCTTAGTGGAAAAAATTTGATTTTTTCAAAATACGGCTTGATAAGCGGATAATGTCCGAAAAACATAATAAAAATCAATGCAGCTTCCTTGTCAAAAGTAAAAAATAATGATAAAATGCTTACAGTTACATAAGTAAGCAATCCCCATGACGTATTCACTTCATCGGCAATTATCATCATAAGCACTCCTGAAATCATTGGCAGTGCAAGGTAGAGTGCAGGAATAATGCCTGCAAGAAACATACACATAAGACATAATGCGGACATTACTCCGCCCAGTGCCACCTTATAGACATTATTTTTCATTTTATTTAAGCTTCTTTTTCTGAATTGTATATGTTACAGATGAAAGTATTTTTTCAGGAGCAAGCTTTGCTCCAAGAACACCAAGCTTCATTTTAAATGTAGGAATAATTACAGTTCTTCCGCTTAAAGCATTGTCTATCGCATATTTAGCGGCAAAATCAGCAGAAATCGGCTTTACGCTGAACACAACACCTGCCCTGTTATTAAAGTTTGTATCAACAGGTCCAGGACAAAAAATTGATATTCTAACCTTTGACTTTGCTTTTTTCAATTCTTGTGCTATCGCTAGTGAAAGCCGAACAACGTAATTTTTAGATGCATAATATGATGATAAAAGCGGACCTGTCATAAAGCCTGCACTTGATGCAACATTGAGTATTATTCCCCTGTTCTTTTTCTTAAAGTCACGAAGAAACAGCTTTGTAAGAATATGGAGTGCGGTAATATTTACATTAAGCATATTCAGTTCATCTTCAATATCAGTTTCGTCAAATCTTCCGAAAATGCCATAGCCTGCATTGTTAATCAGCATATCTATATCATGAAGCTTACAGTAATGATATACCTTGAAAACTTCTTCTTTTTCAGAAAGGTCGGCAGGTATAATATATACATTTGTGTTCAATTCTGACTTCAACTTTTCAAGAGCATTTTTATTTCGTCCGGTCAGCACAAGCTCCCAACCCATACTGCATAAGTATTTTGCCATACTCATTCCAATTCCTGATGTAGCTCCTGTAATAAGTGCCTTCATGTATATTCCCTCCATTATTCATTAAACACTGCACAGAACACATCAAAATGCCTTGTGCGGTGTTACCTTAAATTTAATTATACCACATTTTATAAATAAAATCTACGGATTTTTTGTAACATTTGTGATAAAAAGAAAAAAATTTTTGTAAGGTATAGACTTTATTAAAATAATATAGTATAATAGTATAGAATTTGAATAAATCAGGCTGACGCCGTATAACGCTCGGTGTAAATTTGTCTTGTACGGTTTTTTGCCTTAAATTACGGAGGATTAAATAATGAAGTTATTTAAAAAGTGTGCTGCTTTAGCAACATCTGCCGCACTTGCCGGTTCTATGCTTGCTTCATGCAGTAATACAAAATATGCTATGACAATTGACGGATATGAAGTGAGAGCAGGTATATTTATTTTCTATACTATTTCTTCATATTATGAAGCTACTGAAATTATATCTAAAGACGGTACTGATGTAAGCAATATTGACAATGTAAAAAATGCAATGATTGACAATATCTCCTCTACTGAGTGGATTCAGAATAAAGCAACTGAATACTGTCAGGATTTTGTGGCTGTTGAAAGAAAGTTTGATGAAATAGGTGCAGAGCTTTCCGAGGAAGATGAGGACGAAGTAGAAAGTACGCTCAGTTATTTCCTTGAAAAAAATGAAGATCTCTGCAAAAACAATGGTATAAGCGAAGAATCATTAAGAGATATTCTTGAATACGAGCATAAATGGCAGTATGTATTTGATTATTATTATGGCTTTGACAGCGAAAAAGGCATGAGTGAAGATGAACTCAAGGATTATTATAATGATAATTACGCTCGTGTTAAATACATTAAAATTGACCTTAAAGATTCTGACGGAAATCTCCTTAAAGGAGATGATAAAAACGAACTTATAAAGCTTGCAAACAGTTATGCCGATAAAGTTAATGCTAAGTCCTCACAGATGGACAAGCTTTATGAAATGAATGAAGTTAAGGAAGAATATGACACTTACGTTGAAGAAAAGGCAGCTGAAGAAGCTGAAGCAAAAGGCGAAACTACTGCCGCAACTACTACAACCACCGCTGTTACAACTTCCGTTGGTCAGGCAACTGTAACTACAACGACAAATCCATATGAAAATGAAACAATTATTCAGCTTGTAACCGAAGCGTCCACAACTGCTGCTAAACAGAATGAAAATGATTTAGCTGATGAAACCAAAACAACTACAACTGCAAGTGAAGTAAACTATGTTCCTTCCAAGGTAACTAATGACTTCATTTTCAACAAGGCAAAAATTGGCGTTGCAGAAGTTGTAGAAGAAGCAGAGGCTGTATATGTAATCTTTAAGGCTGACCTTTATGAGAGAATGAATGCAGATGACCTGTGGAATGAAAATACAATCCAAAAGCTGCAGCTTGCTAATTATGAAGAGGATTTCGGCGATTATCTTGATGAAATTGTAAACACATATACCTTTGAAAAGAATGACAAGTCATATAAGCGTTACTCTCCGTTTAAGCTCGATTTTGAATAATCCTGCACTGGTTTTTACACAAACTCAATAATAAAAATCAAGACCGACTGCTTTTGTAATCGGTCTTAATTTTTAAAATGCTGTGAAAATCAAAAATCCCTGAACTTTACAGTTCAGGGATTTTTCTATTATTTTTTCTTTGTTTTATTATTCTTATTTGTATTCTGCTTTGGTTCTGACTCTTCCTTTTTTTCTGAAATGTCCTCTTTTTTATCTTCTGCGTCCTCTTTTTTGTTGTCCTCTGACTCATCGTCGCTGTCGTCAACATCTTTTTCTTCAAGCATGGAATTTTTCTTTGAATAAGCAGTAACAACGGCAGTACAAATATAAATTACAAAGATAAGAGCCTCAATTATGAATGCAGGCTTTAAAGCACTGCTTATCAGATTCATAATAAATCCTGTTGCTGAATTAGTTGCAGGAACAAGAATATTGTATGCATTTTCAAATGAAACTGTTTCATAGTATTCTTCAGCAGTAACATTTACTTTTTCAAGAAGATTATTTATCTTTTCATTTACAGCTGCAAGCTTTGCTTCAACATTCTCCTTCTGCTGATCTGAACCTGTCGGTTTACTTTGAAGTGCCTTTATTCTTGTGTTGCAATAATCAATCTGCTGTGCGGCAGTTGAAACATCTTCCTGAGTTGAAATTTTCTGTTTAATAAGTGCATCATACTGTTCAGAGGACTGATTTGCACTAGTTTCCATGCTGTCACTGAATACCATAACAGTATCCTTTTCGTATGAATCAAATGACTCCTTTATACTTGCAAGCTTTTCTTCTGCAATCAGCTTACTTCTTGTCAGGGATTCTATTCTGTACTGATAATAGTTTATTGAAGCGTCCTTATCCTTTGTTATGTTGTTGATAGAGATGTATGATGAAATCATATCAAGGTCAATATTCTGGATAGTTTTAAGAGCTTCTGAAAGGTCTGAAAATGTATATCCTGTTTCAACTGAACGGAATCTTGTACTGTCATCATTTGCAAGCTGAGAAACATAGCTTCTTAATGAGGAAATTGTTGAACTGAAAACATCAAGTGCCTCAGAATAATCATAGTCGTTATAGTCAATAGCAGTAACTGCACTGCCAAGTGCTTTATTATAGCCGTATTCTTCAAAAAAGTAATCACGATATGATTCAAGAACTGTATTGATAACCTCTATGGCTTCAGATGACTTATAATCAGTATCAGCATAATTAAATGTAACCTTATACTGTGTTGGGTAATAAGTTACATCAAGCATAGCCTGAGCTGCTGACAAGCCATTTGTGCTTGCTGCCTCATAAACGCTTTTGTATGTAGTAATTCTGTCAATTGCATCACTTGGAATAATTCCCTCAATGCTTATATTTTTTCTGATGTTTTCAAGTTCTTCAAGCGGACGGTCAAGTTTAGTTAACGCAGCCTCGATTACAGTAGGACTTTTCAATGTATTTACATCAAAGCTTCTTCCGGCAGGGTCTTTGCCTGATTCAATGCCCTTATAAGTAAAGCTTACTAATGAAGTAACTGTCTTATACTCATCACCTGCAAAAAGTGCAGTACCTACAAGTGTAAGGACGCCTGAAATTATAACTGCAAGAACCCATGTTAAAAAGTATTTTTTCAGTCCTCCGAGAATATCTCTGAATGAAATGGTAAGCTCGTGTTTCTTATCATTTGCTTTTTGCAAAGTGATATTGATATTTTTATTATCCATTTTACAACTCCATATTCTTTAAACAGCTCATATACTGCTGTTTTTATTTTTCTGAATTTCTTATTCATCACCAAAAAAGCCGTTTAAAGACGTTATTTCATGCTTAAATAAGACAATTCCTTTTTTATTATACCATATTGATTTAAAAAGTAAATAAACAGCTTTCTTTTCTACCTTTTAAACATTTTCTTTCAATTACAGAACAAATAAAAGGCAATTAGTTACAAAATAATATATAAATCATCTTAAATTTTCTTTCCTCTGTAAAAGCGTCCCATAACCATTTTAAGTACAGGAGAATTTATGCGTTTGAGATAGATAACCATTACAGCACAATAGAATAACGCACCGCATGCAATCTGAATACACAAAGTCACCCAGCTGCAAGTCATATAGTGACCAATAGCTCTGATTATAACAAACATCACAGCTCCTGTTAAAAACGGAATTAATGCACCTTTCAGATATACAGAAACGGGAAGTTCTTTTTTTGCATAATAGGTCTGCACAAGCGAAACAACGAAATAAGAAACATTTGTCGTAAGTGCTGCACCTAAAGCTCCAATAAAGTGAATAAGAACCAGATTGAGTGCAACATTGACTATCGCACCTGCCCAGACTGCCTTAACATATTCCTTGTCTTTGCACTGCGGCATAAGATACTGTGTTCTGATTACATTGTTCCACGACATAAACAGCAATGATGCACTCATTGATAAAATCAATGTTCCTGTAAACTCGTATTCTTTTCCGTAAAACAAAACAGAAAAGTTATCGGAAACAGCCGCAAGTCCGAAAGCAATTGCTGATGCAAATATCATTACAGCCTCCATTGACTTCTGTATTAATGAATGAACATTTTTCTTGCTGTCATTATTATACATATTTGAAGTCTTTGAAAGCATTACCATTCCGACTGCGGTAATAATACTCAAAGGCATACGGATTATTTTATCCGCATATTCAAAACAGCCAAGGTCAGAAAGTGCATCTGTCATTCCAAGCATTGTCTTGCTTATCATTCTGTAAAGGCTTGTTGCTATTACAGATACAAAAAGCACACACATAGGCTTAAAATGCTTTAAAACCTCTTTTAACGGAACCCTTACAAATCTTGCATACTTTCTAAGGAATATCCATACAAATGATTGACTTATAAATGTTCCCAACGCCATTATGGTTATATAAACAACAAGGTCGTCCTTATCCTTTACGAAAAGGAAAATTGAAGCAATCGTCAAAAGCTTAACTACCATATTTCTTGTAACGGTAATCTTGAACTGCTCCATTCCAAAGAAAAACCAGTTTATATTAAATATTTCCGCTATAATATATAATGTCTGAATTAAAGCAAAAACTCTGTAAATCGGCTTGCTGATGAAACAAGAATATATTAAATATACAACAAGGCAGACTGCCGAAACAATCAAATGACAGTAAAAGATACTGGAAAATGCTTCATTTGTAAGCTTTTTATCATTTCTTACTTTTGATACGGTTCGTGTACCATATGTTTCAATACCAAGAAGTGCCGCAAGCATAAAATAGTTTACATTAGTATATGTATATGAGTAAATGCCGACATTCTCACTTCCAAGAACTCTTGATACATATGGAGCAGTTATAAACGGCAGGATTAGTGCAAGAATCTGATAGGCTGTCTGATAAATAACATTTCTTTTTGTACTGCTCATTAGCTCCTATCCCCCACATTCTTACATGGAACTTTGCCCCGTCCTGAAAGTATAGGTATATATGCATTGACAAATACAGAAGCAATAAGGCATAATGCTATGGTTACTGCAAGTATTATAATCAATGCAATAATGCCGTTTAAATTAATACGCTTACACAATGGTTGCATTAAGTGAATAAATGGCTTCTGCAATATAAATATCATCATTGTATTCTGTCCGATAAAAGCCATAAGTTTTTGGAATGACTTTATTTTTACTTTTTCAAGCAGCAGACATATACATATAAATAAAACTGAACCAGCCACCGCACAAATCAGGTAAATCGGATAAAAGCCATACCTTGCCTCAGCAGACATAACGTATCCGCCGGGCATACTTACATTTTTGTAAGCAAGAGAAGTCAATGCAGCAGATATAACAGCAACCATTCCCAGAATTAACAATACAAACTTATCCTTTTCAGCCTTTTCCCGTATACTCTTTATCTTTGGAAATACAAGATAACCGATTGAAGTAAAAGCGAAGCACTGTACAGCCACATCAAGCTCAAACGGCCACCCTTTTGACAAATGAGGTATAAAAGCTGTTATTGCCAGAGCAAGTATTGTAAAAATCAGTATAAATATGTTTTGATTCTTTAACTTTGCAGAGATGAACAAAATTATCTCGAAAATAACGTCAACAGTAAAAATGCATGGCAAAAACCACAATGAAGTCAAGCTGCCTGCAAGCGACAAGCTTTCATGACTTCCATAAGCAATTTTTACGACATTTTCAGGACTGTAGCCTGCATAAATAAATGCCCATACTGCATACGGAATAAGAAAAGCTACAAACTTTTTATTCAGAAATTCTCCGAATTGTGAAAGCTTTTTCACTCTCCATTTGTATACCATACCATGAGCTATAAAAAATAATGGAATTGAAAATGACATTGTCCATATTTTTAAATTCTCATTATAGGCATTTATATGACTTAAAACTACTAAAATAATTGCAAAAGCCTTTATGTAATCAATAAAGGCTATTCTCTCTTTTTTTATAATATTTTGATTTTCCAAAAAGCAAATCCACCCTTTCAAACAATAATTTACAGCTATATTTTCAGCTTTTCCAGAACTCTTTTACAGAAGTCACAGGATTCATTATTTGTTGCTGACTTTACTCTTTTTCTGTCATCAGAATATTTATCAATTCCGTTTTTAAGGTCTGAAACAAAGCTTTCAAGTCCTTCATAATCAAAAATATGCTCACCGGGCATATTTTCAAGAGGATTTTCAAAAACAAAACCTCTTGTTTTTTTATACTGTTCATAATCATCCAGCGTAAAACCAATCGGCTTGTCAACCAAGAGATAGTCAATTGCAGCTGATGAATAGTCAGTTATCAAAGCATCAGTGAAAGGCAGAAATTCATACATCTGTACGCCGATTTCCTTAAAAAAGTCATTTCCTATCATAAGTATATTGGTAAAATCCCTGCTCTTATTGGCAAAATCCACTTGATACTGATGCTTTTTTATGAGAACTATTATATTGTTTTCTCTGCAAAAGCTGTCAAACCTGTGCATATCATCAACAGACTGAAAAATAGGAAGTTCAAATTTATACTCTATATTTTCTTCAGGATACTTATTTTTTCCCGTTTTTCTGAAAGTAGGCATCCAGATAATAAGCTTTGTATTGCTGTCCTTTTTCAAATTTTCTGCAGCCTCTGCGGCTTTTGGGTTATTTGAAAAAAGCAAATCACTTCTCGGATAACCTATAGGAAGAAAATGCGATTCACTGCATCCGAAAAACTCAGATTTAGTCTTAACAAAGACATCTCCCGGAACAAGGCAGTAATCAAACGCATCATTCCAAGCAAGGTGCTGAGTATCCTTATATCCGCAGCCATGCCACAGGTTTATTATTGTTTGACCTGTATTGCGTTTTCTTACTCTGCTTTGCCTTACATGAGTACCCATGAAATATTTTGCTTTCATAAGACTTTCCATTGCCTTAAAGCACATTCTTTTATTTTTGTCACGATACTGAACAAATACAGTGTTTTTATACTTTTTTTGTTCCTCAGAAAACTTTTTCGGTTCTGAAACAAGCCATACAAAATGATATTTTTCTGCATATCCGTTTTTCTGCATATATTCAAACAAAACAAATGCATTATCTGAAAAATCAGGTTCACTTGAAAAAACAATAAGTGAATCATCAACACTTACAAAATGGTTTCCATAAAATTCATAACCTATTGTCATGCCCTTATGCCATACCTTTTCAAACAGGGCTGAACAACTGCTCATGCACATACCTCCTAAATATGATTTGCATAATCCCACATAAATTACAGCTCTATATCATAATCCAACATGACTCGTTCAAGCAGATTATCAGATTTCCAGTCATAAACAAGAACAAACGGAAGCATAAGAAGTAATGGATTATATGTTATACTTACCCATGAATTGTTTGAAACATTGAAAATCAAAACTGATAACGACCATATCATAATCATTTTATTTGCACTTACAGCTGAATATCTGATAATAATAGTATATGCCGCTATAAGCATTATGAAAAACAGCAGTCCATAACCCAGTATGCCGTAAATATAGCCTGAGTCTATATAAAAGTAATCCTCAAAGTTACTGTCATCAAAATGAACTGTTGTATTGCCTACCATTTTTATATTCTGCCCAAGTAACTTTATATCGTAAAGCTGAATAGCTGTTTTTCCCATAAGAAGTCTGTTAGCAAGAGCATCGTTAAGTTTTTCCATAATTTCATTACGCTCATTATAGCCGAAATGCAAGAACATACAAAATGCTGAAACAAGCACAAATGAAATATCCGAAAGAAATACTATAAATTTTGCTCTTATATCAATTAAATCGTACTTTATCAATATTATATAAAGGAATATAGCAAAAAGAGTCAGCAAAAAGCTGAGTCTTGTCGTTGTAACCTTGTAAACACCATATGATATTGCTGCCAAAAAGCCTATTTTCAGCCATCCCATTTTTTCTTTCTGGAGATACATATACATAATAACTGCATACATAGCAAAATACGAGATTGAACTGTAATGCCCAAATCCATATGAGTGAGCTACAATGCCATCATGATCATATACATAATCCTGAATAACACCAACCTTGCATAATACAATAATTGCTGCAACAGATATGGTTGTAGTAATAAGCGAGGTCTGTACTATTCTTCTGAACGTTGTACATCTTGCATTTATTAAAAGTACAGCATAAACCATCAGAAACGTTCGGTCAGTCATAAATGCGGATATAAAGAAAACCGAACAGAATACTACATAAAAAATAAGCTGTTTTATACTTAAATTTCTGAAAAGAGCAAGAAATATCATTATGAGTACTGAACCGTAGTTTATAACGGTTTTAAGTATTCCCAATGATAACAATGATGAATCCGCAATTGTTGCAAAGATAAAAACAGCATATGTCATCAAATATAAAAATTCATTTTCTTTAAATTTCAAAGTTTTTATCGTCATATTGCTTTCCTTATACACCTGACTTCTTTTTGCCGCATGCGAATCTGAAAATATTTCTGAAAAGATAATTATTTATCATTGTTTCATTAGCCCTTGTTTTTATTTTTTCTTTCTTGGAAATTTCATTCAAGCTGTAATAAGATTTTCTATTTCCCATAATATGTGTTCTTATTTCCTTCAGGGCATTTTTATCGCCGATTTTAACAGCAAGAGAAGCATTTTTTATAAGTCTTATATATGCTTTTCCCTGTGCAAGCTTAACAGCCTCAGGCCAGAATTTTTTTGCCTGTTCTGCTACTGCCTCACGAGCATATATTTCAGAAAGTCTTGCCTTAGTAAAGCTTTCAATATTAATCGCACTGTCACTTCTTATTATATAGTGATAATATGATTTTGAAGTATATGCAACCTTTTTATAAGGCTTCATCATACGCATCAGCCATTCGCAGTCCTCACCGACTGCATAAGCTGTATTCATTTCAGGAATTTCAATAACTCCGTTTTTCTTCCAGTTTTCAGTAGAAAAAACTTTATTCCAGATTTGTCCCGCATAACCGTTGTTGATTTTCAATATCTGCTTGACTGCGTCACTTGCGTCACCAACACCGTCTTTTCTTTTTACGAAACCGCTTGTTTTTCCTGATTCATATTCACGAGTCCAGCCGAAAAAGCATGCATCTGCATTTTTTTCGTTCATATACTCCATAATTTCAGAATAAGTATTGCTGTCTATATAATCATCAGAATCAATAAATGTAATGTAATCGCCTGTAACATATTTAAATGCGGCATTTCTTGCTGAACATACGCCGCCGTTTGCCTTATGGATTATCTTTATGCGGCTGTCTTTTGCCGCATATCTGTCACAAATCTCTCCGCTTCTGTCGGTTGAGCCGTCATCTGCAAGAATAAGCTCAATATTTTTATATGTCTGATTTAAAACGCTGTCAAGGCACTTTTCAAGGTGCTTTTCAACATTATATATTGGAATAACAATTGAAATCATTTTCACCTGTTTCAAAAATCAAACACTCCTTATTTTTGAGATGCCGCCTTAAATTGACTTTTCCATAAATCAATATTTTTCTGATTAAGCACAATTTCTGTTTTAAAATTGCTGTTTATCATTTCATCTAATTTTTCAATCTCACTTCGTTCAAGAGTAACAATGTTATTTGTCTGTTTAAAACCTCTTGCTCTGTGGTCTATGGAAATAATAACTGAACGTACCTTGTGCTGCATTGCAAAAACACCGCCATGCAGACGTGTTCCTATATAATCTATATCTCCTTCATCAAGCAGTCTGCCTAAAACATCAAGGCTGTATATTCTCGGAATTTTTACTGTATCTGCAAATGTATCAAGATACTTTTCATCTTCTGTTGTCTGACACCAGAAATATATTTTATCATAATTTTTTCTGATAATCTCAAGCATTTTTCCGTCCTGAGTTCTGTCGAGCTGGTCTTTGAAACCGCTGAGTGAAAATACAGCTCTTGAAGCCTTATTTTGCGGAATCTGACTGCAATGCTCAGGAGTAAGCTTCCATAATGTCGGACAGCCTGTGTTTATTGCCTTAAATCCCATACTCTGAAGCAGCTCGCAGCTTTCATCATCTCTTACCGAATGAATTATATCCTTGCTGAGAACCTTTTTATAAATCCACTTTGTATAAAGAGTAGGCTTTCTTTTACCCTGTGTTGTACCAACTCCCGCAACAACAACATTTTTATATAAAGGCCATGTCAATGCACCTATCTGCCATTGACGTCTTGTATTGAAAATATCATATGAGAGAAGATTTGTGCCCATTATGAATTTATAGTCACATTCATTTGCATATCTTCTCTTTGCACGAAGTCTTAAATATGTAAGAAAATTGAAATTCTTTAAATGTGTGGCATACCTTACCACGAAGCAGTTTTCAAGAAGAAAATCAAGCTGATTTTCAAGACTTTCAAGAATTACAATATCCCCCAGATTAGAAGTTCCGATTGCAGTATCAAAAACAATTACTTTTTTCATAAACCAAAATTTATTCCTTACTATCAAAATTCCATGCTGCAATCATACGCTTATACATTTCAGAAAGACCTGTTTCAGCCCTCCAGCCAAGACTGCGAAGCAGCGATGTATCCAAATTCATTTTTAAGATCGGAGCATATCCGAATTTTGCTGTATCTTCAACTATACACTTTACGTCAATTTTACCGTCTGCACAATTATCAGCTACGAGGTGTGCCATTTCGTAAATTGAACAGTATGTTTCTTCATTTGCCGCATTATATGCAGTACCGTTTTCACCGTTAAGCAACACGGTAAGAATAGCTCTTACTGCATCTGAAACATAAAGATAGTTTCTTTTTGTTTCACCTTTTGTATGAAGAATGATGTCCCTGCCCTCAACTGCACATCGTGCAAATTCAGCAAAAACTCTGCCGTCATCATACTTAACTCCCGAACCGAATGTCTGAGTAAGACGAACAGCCTTTACAGGAACATTATATTCTGATGCATATGCACAGCATAAGTTCTCACAAGCTCTTTTGCTTTCCGGATAACATGAACGAACTGCCATTGTATTAAGATTAGTTGCGGCAGTTTCGCTGATTTTTTCATCAGTTTCAGGAGCACCGTAAACCTCCATGCTTGAAAGATAAACCATGCTCTCACATTTTTTATTGCGGGCAAGCTCCAGCATTTTTCTCGTTCCGTCAAGAGCAGTAACAAATGTTTCAACAGGATTATTTACAAACATCCTGCTGTCTGTTACGCTTGCTCCATGGATAATAAAATCAATATGTCCATTTATTTCAGGCATATTAACAATATCCCCGATTATAAATGTCAGATTTTCATTTTTTCCGAAAAGCTTTAACGCTTTTTCTTCATTTCTCACAGCTGCAGCAATCTTAACTTTGCCGAAATTAAGCAGACTTTTAACAAGAAGCTGCCCGATAAGACCTGTTGCACCTGTAACGAGAATTGTTTTTCCAGTCAATCTGCTCCAATCAATATTATTATCAGAGCAGATATTTTTAATATCCTCGTCTACTATGATATTTGTATTACTCATAATACTTAACCCCATATCTGCGAACTTTCATTTGCATCAAGAATTGCCTTGAAAATATAATAGTCAGACGGTGTAGTTATTTTGATATTTTCTGGCTTGCCCTCCACAGGAAATATTGCTGTATTATAGTTCAGCATAAGGCTTGCAGAATCAATAAAGTCATCTCTGCCTTCCTCCTGAGCCTTTAAATGAGCAGAATAAATATCGCCAAGCTTAAAGCACTGAGGAGCTTTTGCAATCCAACATCTCTGCCTGTTCATAATGTTATGTATAGTATTGTCATCCTTTAAAGCAATTGTTTCAATGGCAGGAGTTACTGTAACGGCATTTCCGTTTTTCTTAGCACATTCTATATTTGCTGAAATAAGCTCTGCATCAATAAGCGGCCTTACGCCGTCATGGATAAGCAGAACAGTATCATCATCATACAGCTCATGTGCCTTTGAAATACCTGCAAAAATTGACTGCTGACCCGTTGCACCTCCGCTTACAACAGCTTTTACCTTGGTTACGCCATATCTTTGAAGCAAAGATTCAAGGTACCCTATCCAGCTTTCAAGACATACAACAATTATACCGTCTATATCAGAATGGTGTTCAAAATGCTCTAATGTATATATAATAATCGGTTTCCCGTGAACTTCAAGGAATTGCTTAGGTTTAACCGCAGACGTCATTCTTTGACCTGTCCCGCCTGCAAATATAATGGCTATATTCATTATTTTTCATCCTCCTTATTTACCGCATTCGCTCATTATAATATCGGTTATCTGCTTACAAGCGCTGCCCTTTTCATAACTTCCCATATCCTCATGATATTTTTTTACTGCCTGACGATATTCCTCGTCATTATAAGACAGTATTTTTTCATTAAGCTCGTCATTATTTTCAGCCAGTATAAACGGCCATGTATGTATATCGCTGTAAAAATCTCTTTCATTCTTATATTCTTTAAGGTCGGTAGCAAACAAAAAGCAAGGCTTATAGGTCAGGGAGAAATCCCACATACTTGATGAATAATCAGTCATAAGAATATCTGAAACCCATAACAGCTCTTGCATATCATTATAATCAGATACATTGATTACGTCGTGACTTTCAGAATCAAAAGAACACTTCAGCATTGGATGAAGTCTGTAAAGGATAACCCAATTGCCGCCAAAACGCTCCTCAAGAGAATGCTTTAATCGCTTTTCGTCAAGAAGATAATCAGTATATTTAATTATTTGTCTGTATGTAGGTGCATAAATAAGGATTTTTGCATCCTCAGGAACACCTATTTTTTGTTTTATTTGTTTTGCCTTTTCATTATTTTCTGTAAACAGAATATCATTTCTCGGCATACCTGAATTAACAATTCTGCCCTTGTATGAAAACGAACCAAGAATAGTATCGTTTGTAAATGTAGCAGAGCTTGAAATAAATGCATCTGTTCTAAGATTAAAATAGGAACGACGCTTTAATACAAGCTTGCTTACGTTCTTAGTACAATTCCCAACCTTTTTATATGAACCTCCGCCATGCCATGTCTGCACTATATACTGTCCCTTGCGGAATCTGACATAGGAAAGGTAGTCAACATTTGTCACAATAATTTTAGATGTAAGAAGATATTTATAAAACTTCATTGTGCCATGCTTAATTACATGGACATTTTTGTTTATTATTCCATCGTATGTTTCAGGGTTATCAAGTCCCCAGATAATATCAAATTTATCAGGATAATTGCTTAAAATATACTCTGAAACTGCTTTTGGATTGCATGAATACTGCGAACCCTTATAGCTTATAAATGCTATTCTGTTGTTTTTTATTGGAAATATATAAAAAATACAGAAAAAAGCACGACAAATCCAAAACATTAAAAGCTTTATAAAATCAACCAACATTCTTATCTCCTAAAAAATATTTTATACTAATCCACAACCTGCTGACTGACAAAAACATGCCGGTTATTTCATTTAGAGTCAGGTCAAAACCGCACAGATTTTAGGCAATACCGCCTTAAATTTATACTGTACTGTCCTTACTGCGAACCTTTATAACCTTTGCAGGAATTCCTGCCGCAACCGAATTATCAGGAATAGACTTTGTTACAACAGCACCTGCTGCAATAATACAGCCGTTTCCGATTTTTACACCGTCAAGAATGACAGCCTTTGCACCGATCCAGCAATTAGAGCCGATTTCAATGCCTTTTCTTGAAGAAGGCTGCTGCCTTATAAGCGTATCCATATCCCTGAATGTGTGATTTTCAGCATGAATACTGCAATACGGTCCAATAATTGTATCACTTCCTATTGAAACACTGCCTCTTACACCAATGAACGATTTTGCCGATATACCAACGTTATCGCCAATCACAAGTCCTTCTCCGAGTTCACTTATAACTCCGCTGCATTCTATAATGCAATCAGGGCCTAATGTAAAGTTGCGTCCAATAGTAATACCGCTTTTTGATAAGGCGTTCACTCTGCATCTTGAATGGAGAGTTGAGCCTGAACCTATCCTGATTTTTTTACCGCTTTGAATTTTTACAGACTTTCCTACAAAAAGTATTCCGTCCGACTTCTTCAAAAACGGTTTTCTTATAATTCCTCTTATAAACATGAAGCCTCTGTCAGATATAATTCCGAGCAGTTCTCCGCCGCTTATAGCCTCGTCAAGACTGTAGTCACTCTTTTTTATCCTGCTTATAAGACCTGAAACAAGCTTGTTTCCAAAACTTCTTTTGCCCATTATATTTTACCCAGAACCTTCTCGTACTCATCAACAATATAGTCCCAGCTGTACCAATCAGCAATACGCTTTTTAGCTGCCGCACCATATGATGCAATTTGTTCTTCACTCATAGCGTCAGCAGAATTAATGAGCTTTGCAAGACTTCCGTTTCGCTTATCCCAGTATAATGCCGCATCTTCACCAACCTCACGATTAAATCCGACATTGAGAAGAAGATTTAAGTCTGTTGAACCAAGAGCCTCAAGCAGACTCGGATTTGTACCGCCAACCTCATGTCCATGAAAATATCCGTACGCATTTTCACGAATTTTTTTAAGCAGTTCCTGGTCATAAACAGTTCCAACAAACTTAATTCTTTTATCCTTGCTGAAATCAAGCTTCTCATTAAGCTCGTTAAGGAATTTATCGTCAGCAGTTGTAATTATAGCAAAATTCTTCTCTGTTTTCGATGCCATGAATTCCCTTATCATTGTTTCAAAGTTGTTTTCAGGAACGAAACGTCCTACAACAAGATAATATTCCTTAGCTTTAAGTCCCTTTGATTTATACCAATCAAGGAGCTTTGCATCATCATCAGCAAGCTTTGACTTAACCGTATCAGAGCCATAAGCAATAAACGTAGTCTTTGGATTATACTGACTGTATTCTGTTTTTATATACTTCTCAATATTTTTGCTGTCACAAATAAGCAGGTCAGCATGCTTAACCATGAGCTGTTCTGAATACTTCCAATACTTGCGGACAGGCTTGCTCCATTTTGCTCTTTTCCACTCGTGTCCGTCAGGATTTACATAGAGCTTTCCTCCAAGCTGCTCAATCTGTCTTTTATATTTTGCAACAAATATGCCTATACGGCAGGCAAGTACATATACAATCGGATGCTTGATATTATGCTTTTTAATATATTCAATAGAATACTTGAGAGCGTCTGTATCATAGAAAATCGCTCTTGCAGCACCTAATTTTTTCCACTTTATATTAAAGCAATGTGCATTATTATATGTAAATTCGGCTTTATCCTCATCAACTGCGCATGCAACGTGATACTTTATTTTATCACTCTTTCTGTATTCTGTAAGTTTATCAACAAACGTTTCAAATCCACCATAATTAGCAGGAATCCCCTTACATCCCACTATAAACACATGCTGTATATTATCATTACTACTCAAAGCAATTTACTCCTCTTTCAGAACTTAAAAGTATCTTTAATGCCAACCCATTTTTTATCTTTATCACTAAGGTTGAGCTTTGTGCCATCGGAAAGCATATATCCCTCAGAATCAGCACTTCCGCTGTATTCTCCAACAAGCTGCGGCCATTTAATGTCAATTTCAGGGTCATTCCATGCAAGTCCGCCCTCATCACCGGGGTGGTAGAAATCAGTACATTTATAGCAAAATTCAGCAATATCAGAAAGAACAAGGAAACCGTGTGCAAAGCCCTCCGGAATATAAAACTGCTTTTTATTTTCCTCTGTAAGCTCAACACCAAACCATTTGCCGTAGGTTTCAGAATCACTTCTGAGGTCAACAGCAACATCAAAAACACTGCCCTTAATTACACGAACGAGCTTTCCCTGAGGAAACTGTTTTTGAAAATGAAGTCCTCTGAGAACTCCTTTGACGGAACATGACTGATTGTCCTGAACAAACACCATGTCCAGACCGGCTTCATTCATGTCATTCTGATTATATGTTTCCATAAAGTAGCCTCGGTTATCTCCATGAACCGCAGGTTCTATAATACAAAGGCCGTTTATGCCTCCGACATTTTTTTCAACCTTTATTTGTCCCATCAGACCTCTATCTCCTTTAAATATCTTTCAAGAGCATTCTGCCATGACGGCAGCGGCTCAAAGCCGTTTTCAGTCAGCTTGCTTTTATCCATTCTGCTGTTTGACGGACGTTTTGCTTTTGCAGGATAACAGTCCGCACTTACAGGACTTATACTGACTTTTTTATAAATCGGATTTATATTTCCTGCCTGTCTGAAAATCTCACAGGCAAAATCATACCAGCTTATATATCCGCCCTCGTTTGTAGCATGATAACGTCCGTACTTATCGGATTCTGCCATATCAACAAGCAGTCTTGCCAGGTCATAAGTATATGTAGGCGTTCCTATCTGGTCATTTACTACAGTAAGGGAGTCTCTTGATTTTCCGAGATTAAGCATTGTTTTAATAAAATTCTTGCCGTTTACTCCAAAAACCCATGCTATTCTTACTATGAAAAACTTTTCAAGATTTTTTTCAACAGCAAGCTCACCCTCATACTTAGTCTGACCATAAACATTCAGCGGACTTCTTTCATCATCAGGTTTCCACGGATTTTCACCCTGACCGTCAAAAACATAGTCAGTTGAAATATAAATCATTTTGCAATCAAGCTTTTTGCATGCTTTAGCAATATTTTCAGTACCGCTCGCATTTACAGCCCTTACTTCATCAATATTTTCTTCATCTTCAGCAGCATCAACAGCAGTCCATGCTGCACAATGTATAACCGCATCCGGATTTACCCTGCTGATAAACTCACCAACAGCTTCAGCGTCAGTTATATCCAATTCCTCAACATCAGTTCCGACAGCTTCATGTCCTCTTTTTTCAAGCTCATTCATAACATCAAAGCCAAGCTGTCCCTTTATTCCTGTTACAAAAACCTTCATTTTTCCTCCGAATCACTTATCCGCTGACTTTATTTTCTTTAACGGTACGCAGTTCGGTTGAAGATATATCAGGAGTATGCGGAAGATAAACCACATCTATCCCGTAAGACGAAAGCTCCGATTCTGTCTTGTTCCAGCGTTCCGAGTCTTTCCAGTCATCACCGATAAAAACTGCATCAAATTTAAGTTTTTTGAATATCTCCACCTTATCAAGAGTGGATACAACAACCGCTTTATCAACCGCTTTAATATTTTCAACGATTTTTCGGCGATCTTCCTGACAAATTACAGGAACTTTATTTTTATAGCTCTGCACAAGCTCGTCTGCATTAACTCCGACTATAAGATAATCACAATACTGCTTTGCAGAATTTATTAAATTCAAATGACCTATATGAAACATATCATATACGCCCTGAGTGTATCCAATTTTATATCTTTTCATGTCCATATTTCCCTTTAATCAGCTTATACGGCCATTATCCTTATACATCTTGTCAAAATAATTCTGATATTCACCTGAAATTATGTCCTGCCACCATTTTTTATTTTCAAGATACCATTTTATTGTAAGCTTGATTCCCTCTTCAAAAGATGTTTCAGGAGTCCAGCCAAGCTCACTCTGAATTTTTGCAGGGTCAATTGCATAACGCATGTCATGTCCCGGTCTGTCCGTAACATAAGTTATAAGACTTTCAGGCTTTCCAAGTTCTTTAAGAATAGTTTTTACAACGTCAATATTCGACCTTTCGTTATGACCGCCAACATTATAAACCTCACCTTCTCTGCCATTACGCATAACAAGGTCTATTGCTTTACAATGGTCTTTAACATAAAGCCAGTCACGAACATTCTCACCCTTTCCGTAAATCGGAAGTGACTCATCAGCCAAAGCTCTGCTTATCATAAGCGGAATCAGCTTTTCGGGAAAATGATACGGGCCGTAATTGTTTGAACATCTGGTAATAGAAACCGGAAGTTTATACGTTTTGTAATATGCCAGTACTAACAAGTCAGCACCTGCTTTTGATGAGCTGTAAGGACTGCTTGTATGTATAGGCGTATCCTCAGTAAAGAAAAGGTCAGGTCTGTCTAGAGGAAGATCACCGTAAACCTCATCAGTCGACACCTGATGATAACGCTTTATTCCATACTTGCGGCAAGCGTCCATAAGAACCTGAGTTCCCATAATATTTGTTTGCAGGAAAATTTCAGGATTTTCAATAGAACGGTCAACATGAGATTCAGCCGCAAAGTTAACGACAATATCAGGCTTTCCTTCTTCAAAAAGCTGTTCAACTGCTTTTCTGTCCGCAATATCAGCCTTTACAAATCTGAAGTTCGGAAGCTTCATTGCTGCTTCAAGTGTTGAAAGATTACCCGCATAAGTCAGCTTGTCAAGACAAATTATTCTGTCCTCAGGATGATTTTCAAGCTGATAATATACAAAATTCGAGCCGATAAAACCGGCTCCGCCTGTAACGATAATATTCATTTAATACTCCTACTCCCCTGTTATTAGTGAAGAACATCAAGATATTTGCCGCTGATTACGTCCATAAGATATTGACCATATTGGTTTTTTTTCAAGGTTTCATAAGCGGCAAGCACATCATCTTTTGTAATCCAGCCGTTAAGATAAGCTATTTCCTCAAGACAAGCAATTTTTCTATGCTGATGGTCTTCAACGGTTTTCACAAAATTTGAAGCTTCTACAAGGCTTTCGTGAGTACCCGTATCGAGCCAGGTAAATCCTTGTCCGAGAAGTTCTACTGAAAGTCCGTTATTTTCAAGATAAATTCTATTAAGATCTGTAATTTCAAGTTCATTTCTTGCTGAGGGTTTAAGTCCTTTTGCATACTCAACCACTCTGTTATCATAAAAATAAAGTCCTGTAACGCAATAGTTGCTCTTTGGCTTTTCAGGCTTTTCCTCAATTGAAATTGCCTTGCCGTTCTCATCAAATTCAACAATTCCGAATCTCTCAGGATCATCAACGTAATAACCGAAAACTGTTGCAAGATTTTGTTTTTCTGCTCTTTCAACAGCCTGACGAAGTCTTTTTTTCAAGCCATGTCCTGCAAAAATATTATCTCCGAGAATCATTGCTGCACAGTCTTCACCAATAAAATCCTCAGCTATTATAAAAGCCTGAGCCAATCCGTCCGGTGACGGCTGAACCTTATATGAAAGAGATATTCCGAACTGACTGCCGTCACCCAAAAGCTCCTGAAATCTTGGAGTATCACTTGGTGTACTTATTATAAGTATGTCACGTATTCCGGCATTCATAAGAACTGACATCGGATAATATATCATTGGCTTATCATAAACAGGAAGAAGCTGTTTGGAAGTTACTCTCGTCAAAGGATAGAGTCTTGTTCCTGAGCCTCCGGAAAGAATTATACCTTTCATTATTAATCCCCCGTATATTTAAAGTTCTATAAAAATACTGCATTTTGCTTTGTAAACTAAAAATATGCTTATTGCCTTAACATAATTAATCATGTTCAAAAAATCTGCAATAAGCTATACCGTTTACTATTATAGCATGCCTCTTTCTTAAAGTCAACAAAAAACTCCTTTTTCCAATAAATCAACAAATTGCTCATATAATATTATATTTAAATTTGTGAATTAAACTTAAAGCAATACTTACTAATATAACATTTCAAATTACAGAAAGTAGCTTAAAAATTGACATTCTGCACAAAATATCAGTCCTAACAATGTGCATATAAACAAATTTTTAAAACAAACGCTTATTTTTTTCTATTCCCTTTGACTTTTTGTAAAATAATGCTATAATGTATTAAAAGATTTAATGTAGTTTGCATAAATTTTAAATCTCAGTTTTCATATAGCATTTTTAAGGCACACCCTATTAAGGCAATACCGCACAAAGATTGTGCGGCAGAAACGCAGATATATTTTTCGTCAGATTGCATAGAATTTTTGAAAGCATACTGTCGTATGGTGAGAAAATTATTTGTAATATGACGGAAAATTTGCTAGTTTATGACGTGCAAGGTCTTTTGACGTGCTTTGTGCGGTATTGCCTTAAGTGCTGCCTTTAATCTTAAGAAAAGGATGAACGAAGTATGACTGAAAATATTATTAATATTGCTGTAGTAGTAGCAGGTATTGATGAAGAATATCAGAATAATATAATATGTGGAATTAATAAATATACAAGAGAAAGTAAAATTAATGCTTCATATTTTGCCACGTTCGGAGGGGTATTGAGCAACAGCAGATATGATGCAGGTGAATACAATATCTACAACCTTATTAATATTAGCGAGTTTGACGGTATACTGTTGATGACAAATACCATAAGTGCTCCGAATGAAAAATTAAAAATTATTGAGAGGGTAAAGGAATCTGGCATTCCGGCAGTTGTATTTGACTGTGGTGATTATCCGGAGTTTTACAATGTCAGCATTGACAATGTTAAAGCTATGAGCGATATTGTAAAACACGTTATTCAAAAGCATAATGCAAAAACCATTAATTACATCTCAGGTCCTCTTGCAAATCCGGAGGCTTTCGACCGTTACAATGCATTTTTAAGCGTTATGAAGGAAAACAGTCTTTATGTTGATAACAGACGCATATATTATGGTGAATTTCGCAGTGTGGACGGAAAAAATGCAATTGATAAATTTCTATCTGACGGAATAGAACTTCCTGACGCTTTCATTTGTGCGAATGACGCAATGGCTCTTGCCGCTATTACAGAACTCGAAAAAAATGGCATACACGTCCCTGACGACGTTATTGTTACAGGCTTTGACAATACCTACAAAGCACGCAATTTTATTCCTGAGCTTACTTCTGTAAAGCGTCCGTTATTTGAAGTGGGATACAAAGCCTGCGAAATGATACATAAAATAATCAGCGGAGATTCTGTTGATAAAAATGTTGTTCTTGAGGCTTCTCCTGTTTTTTCACAAAGCTGTAAATGCAAGGAAAAAGAAATGGTTGAGGATTTCAATCTTTACAAAAAAACTACTTATCAAAAGCTCGATAACTGCGGAGTTGATATTTCCATCCTTAACCGCTTAACAACTGCACTGGTCGATACAGAAAGTATAGATGAAGTTATGAATTCCATAAGTAATTTCATCTCAGAGCTTGAATGTGAAAAATTCTATATATGCCTTTGCGTTGACTGGCAGGGTGGTGTAATCAGTTCAAAGGACGAAGTTATTCTCAATAAGCCCGGATATCAGATTTCAGGCTATACCAAAAGTATGAGTGCTCCTCTCGTGTGGGAAAACGGAATCAAAAAGCAGATTGAATTTTTCAGCAGCAAAAAAATGTTTCCTGAAAAATTTGAACATGGCGGTAATATAAGCTATTTCTTCCCTATACATTTTCGTGAAAGATGTCTTGGATACTGCATTTTTGTCAACAGTGAATTTCCTATTAAAAGTATGCTGTGTCACTCGCTTCTTTTGAACATATGCAACTCCATTGAAAATATACGAAAGCTGCATCAGCTCAATGGAGCTATTTCTGAACTTGATAAGCTCTATGTCATTGACCCATTGTGCAATATTTATAACAGAAACGGTTTTATTCGTGCTACGGATAAAATCTTCAAGCAGTGTATCGCAGAAAACCGCAAAATTATGATTATGTTTATAGATATGGACGGTCTGAAAATAATAAATGACAATTATGGTCATAAAGAGGGTGACTTTGCTATTCAGCGTCTTGCGGAAGTAATTCGTGACTGCTGTATGGCTAATAATACCTGTGCAAGATTCGGCGGTGACGAATTTCTAATTTTCGGATATGATATGGACGAAGATGACGCTGACGAATTAAGAGCAAGATTTATCACAAAGCTCAATGAAATAAACAGAATTGTAAATAAACCGTATCAGATTGCAGCAAGTCTTGGAAGCTATATAACCGAAGCTGACGAAGATACTCCTATGTTCAAGCTTATAACAAAGGCTGATGAAGTTATGTACGAAGAAAAAAAGCGAAAAAAAACATCAAGATATATCAGACATTAATAAAACAACACCATACAAAGTCTTTTTAGCATTCTTTGTATGGTGTTACTTTTTGGGAGTGATGCAATTATGCTTTGCATCATTCCTTGTTTTATTCAGCAGCTTCATTTGCATTTCCATGCATTATATTAACCACATTTTTCATCATGTCAAAAGGACGTACCTTTGGCTTGATTTTCACCGAAATATATGGAACAGATATGCTGTTGAACGTAATTATACCCTTATACGCAGCGGAAAGTGCAGAAATTTGCTGCATATTCGGATGCTCGATGTAGAAATACATCGCTCCGTTTCTTTGTGTTATCTCTGTAATTCCAAGATGTGCCGCCTTATTTCTCAAAAGTGAAACTTCAATGAGTCCGATTACAGATTTCGGCGGTTCACCGTATCTGTCTATAAGTTCATCAATAAGCTCCATGCGGTCATTATCCTCAGTAATCAGCATGATTTTTCTATATACATCTATTCGCTGATTAAGGCTTGAAATATAGTTTTCAGGTATATGAGCGTCAATCTGGATATCAACTGTACATTCAAGTGTCTTTTCCGGCTTTTCACCTTTTTCCTCCGAAATGGCTTCTGAAAGCAGTTTGAGGTACATATCATAACCGACTGCTTCCATATGGCCATGCTGTTTTCCTCCAAGAATACTTCCTGCCCCTCTGATTTCAAGGTCACGCAAAGCAATCCTGAAACCGCTTCCGAATTGAGTAAACTCCCTCATTGCATTAAGACGCTTTGTAGCTATTTCTGTAAGCACCTTGTCTTTTTTAAACGTAAAATATGCATACCCACGTCTGTTGGAACGTCCTACACGTCCTCTGAGCTGATAAAGCTGAGAAAGTCCAAAGCGGTCAGAATCTTCAATAATAAGCGTATTGACATTTGGAACATCAACGCCTGTTTCAATAATTGTAGTGCAGACGAGAATATCTATTTCATGTTCAACAAGCTGCCGCCATATATCAGACATCTGCTCCTCCGGCATCTGACCATGTGCAAATGCAATTTTCGCATCAGGCAGCAATTGTGAAAGCTTTGAAGCACATGACTGTATGGTTTCAACTCTGTTATGGATGTAATAAACCTGTCCGCCTCGTTTTAGTTCACGAGCAATAGCCTGCAAAATTACAGCCTGATTAAATTCAACAACATACGTTTGTACAGGATGTCTGTCCTGTGGCGGTTCTTCTATTACAGACATATCTCTTATTCCGCTCATAGCCATATTGAGCGTTCTTGGAATCGGTGTTGCAGAAAGTGTAAGAACGTCAATGCCACTGAAAGTCTGCTTGAATTTCTCCTTATGTGCAACTCCGAAACGCTGTTCTTCATCTATAATTGCAAGTCCGAGATCTTTGAACACAACGCTTTTCTGAATTATTTTATGAGTTCCTATCAGAATATCAATTGAACCTTTTTTAAGCTTTTCTATAATTTCAATCTGCTGTTTCGGACTTCTATAACGTGACAAAAGTTCAATATTAACAGGAAAATGCTCAAATCTTCTCAATGCAGTCTGATAATGCTGCCACGCAAGAACGGTCGTAGGAACTAAAATTGCACACTGCTTTCCGCTTAAAACGCACTTCATTGCTGCCCTGAGAGCAACTTCTGTCTTACCAAAGCCGACATCTCCGCAGAGAAGTCTGTCCATAGGACGAATACGCTCCATATCTGCTTTGATTTCATTAATACTCTGCATCTGGTCGTCCGTTTCAACGTAAGGGAAACGTTCCTCAAAATCACGCTGTATTTCATCATCAGCATAAAAAGCAAATCCCTTGCTCTGCTCTCTTTTGGCATAAAGCTCAATAAGCTCGTGTGCCATATCCTTTACAGCACGTTTTACGTTGTTTCTTGTTCTCTGCCAATCATTAGAGGAAAGTTTGTTGAGCTTTACTCCCGAATCATCACGAGGTCCGATATATTTGGAAACCATGTCAAGCTGAGTTACCGGTATATACAGCTTATCTGTTCCTGCATATTGTATAGTAATATAGTCTTTTACAACATCATCAAACTTCAGCTTTTTTATCCCTATAAAGCGTCCTATACCATGGCTTGAATGGACTACCAAATCGCCTTCTGTTATATCGGCAAGACTTCTTATTTCCTCGCCTTTTTTTCTTCTTTTAGTCTTTTTTGAGGACTTCATTGCTTTTGCCTGAGTAATAAGAACTGTCTTATTTTCAGGATATTCAAATCCTCCGCTAAGACTTCCGGTTGTAAGAAGTACCTGTCCCTTGCTTATTTCATCAGATTCGCCGGCAAGTTTACAGTAAATGCCATTTTCTTCAAGGTCATGCTTGATTATCGGCAGAGTTTTTTCACTTCCTGCCATAAGAATCATTCGATAACCGTTTTTGCAGTAAGCCTCCAGATCCTCATTAAGCTGACGCATTTCTCCGCCCCATGCAGCAGTCTGCAATGCCTCAAAGCTAATCAGCCGCTTAAATTCTATTCTTTCTCCGCCCTGCATAAACGAGCTTACATAAAGCTGATTTTTATTTTCTGCAAAGCTGTGAATCTGCGGCATTTCAAAATAATAACCATCAAGTCCCTTGCAAAGCTGACCGTCCTCAATAAGAATTTTAATATCTTCCTTATGCTGGGCAAGAACTCCTGCGGCTGTATCCATTATCTCTGAATATTCGCAAAAAAATACAGTACCATTAATATAATCAAAAACAGATGATGGCTTATCATAAATCAACGGATAGTATTTATGACCTGTCGCAAGGATTTCTCCGCTTTCCAGACGGCTTACATCACCGCTTAAATTCTCCCTTACCAAATCAGCTTTTTTACCCCTGAGATTTTTCAGCATACTTTTTATTTTTTCTGCCAAATCATTATTGTCGTACAATACTTCACATGCAGGAGAAATATCAGCTTTTTCAATCGTATCGCTTCTTCGCTGTGATTCACAGTCAAAGTAGGAAATCGTGTCTATTTCATCTCCCCAAAGCTCTATTCTTATCGGTTTAGAATAATGCACAGGAAAAATATCCACAATTGAACCCCTTACAGAGAACTGTCCTGCACCTTCAACCTTTTCACAGCGTTCGTATCCGCAAATTGAAAGTCGTCTGCAAAGGTCTGATATGTCAATTTCAGTGCCGCTTTCGATGTTTATAATGCTGTCTATAAGCCTGTCAGGTGGAATTGTCGGCTGCATTACGCCCTCAATTCCTGCAACAATTACTGAGCATTTACTGTTTGCCGCCTTAGTAAGTGCAGAAATTCTCATCTGCTCATATTCCGTACTTGCTCCCTCTGCATAAGTCAGCATAAGCTCCCTTGACGGAAAAAGTACAGCACATTCCCTTTCTGCCATTTGATTTATGTCATCACAAAGCTTTTTAGCCTCTGCTTCACTTCCTGTAATGGCAAGGGATATTTTTTCGGAATTTTCAAGGGCATAAATAAGCTGTACCCTATGAATATGCGAAAGTCCGGTTACAGAAACAGGAGAAATATTCTTCTTTAAAGCTTCTTCAATTCCTTTATATCCTGAAAGCTCTTTGAACAGACTTTTTAATATATCCATATTTCCTCCTTTTACATCAACCGTTAATTATATTTATTCATTGCTTCGTCAACCTTGTTCTGCACAATAAGTTTTACTGCCTCTGACGCATTTTCTATAGACTGATTCATAAGATTCATTTGTTCCTTTGTAAAATGTCCAAGCACCCAGTCCGCCAAATTATAGTCCGGATGAGGCTTTTTGCCGACTCCTACTTTTACTCTGATAAACTCATCTGTACCAAGCAGGTCAATTATGCTTCTCATTCCGTTATGTCCGCCATGACTTCCTTTTCTGCGAATTCTGAGTTTACCGGGTTCAAGTGAAATATCATCATAAATAACAATCAGATTTTCTGATGACAGCTTATAAAAATTCAAAACCTGAGTTACTGATTCTCCGCTGTTATTCATATATGTGGTCGGCTTCAAAAGTATGCAGCGTTTTCCATTTATATCAGCGTCAGCGTAAAGTCCCTTGAATTTCATTTTATCAATCTTAACTCCGAGCGATTCTGCCAATTTATCTATTGTCATAAAGCCTGCATTGTGACGTGTGTTTTCGTATTGAAGTCCTGGATTTCCAAGACCTACAATGACATATTCGACTTTTCCGCCTGAACTTTGCGTTGAAATTTTATCAAACAAATCAAAAATGCTCATATCATACTCCTATAAACAATTATTAGGGTGTCTTAAAAAGACACCCTGAGTCTGTCGAAAATATAATTAAGTAATTAATAATGGGTTTCCAAAGGGTTTGCTAACCCTTTGGCGAAGTCCAGAGGCAGAGCCTTTGGTAGGCTGAATTAAAAAGCAGTCCGCAGGACTGGTTTTTAAGAGGGAACGCCCTACAAGAGAGGGCGTTCCCTTTCTCTATTTAAGGCAATACCGCACAAAGCTTGTGCGGCAGAAATGCAGATATATTTTTCGTCAGATTGCATAAAATTTTTGAAAGCATACTGTCGTATGGTGAGAAAATTATGTGTAATATGACGGAAAATTTGCTAGTTTATGACGTGCAAAGCCTTTTGACGTGCTTTGTGCGGTGTTGCCTTAATTCTATCAACAACCAGAGGGTGCCTAAAAAGACACCCTGTATTCTTACGCTATTACAGCTTTTTTCTTTTCAGTTGACGCAATTTCATCAGGAAAACTTTTCTTTTCAATATCAGCACCAAGTGCTCTCAATTTTTCCTCCATGCAGTCATATCCACGCTCAATATGGAAAATATCCTCAATTTCAGTAACTCCGCTTGCTGCAAGTCCTGCTATAATAAGTGCTGCACCTGCTCTGAGGTCACATGCCTTAACAGGAGCACCCATAAGCTTGCCTGTACCCTCTATTACAGCAACCTTGCCGTCAACTGAAATATCTGCACCCATGCGTCTTAATTCATCCACATAGCGAAAACGCTGTTCCCAGACACCCTCGGTAACAATACTCGTACCCTCTGCAAGAGTAAGCAGTGTAGCTATCTGCGGCTGCATATCAGTCGGGAAACCGGGGTGAGGAGTTGTTTTAACGCTTGCCTTTACAAGCGGTCCGTCTACCCAGACCCTTACACTATCATCAAACTGCTCAACATTTACACCGATTTTTTCAAGCTTTTTTGTAATCGATTCAAGATGCTTCGGAATAACATTTTTAATAAGGACATCACCATTTGTAGCTGCTGCTGCAACCATAAAAGTACCTGCTTCAATCTGATCGGGAATAACAGCATACGTTGTACCATGCATACTGTCTACACCTCTGATTTTAATAACGTCAGTACCGGCACCCATAATATTTGCACCCATTGAATTGAGGAAATTCGCAAGGTCAACGATATGAGGCTCTTTTGCAGCATTTTCAATAATTGTAAGTCCTTCTGCTCTTACAGCCGCAAGCATGGCATTCATAGTAGCTCCGACTGACACTACATCGAGGAATATCTGACCTCCTCTGAGTCCGTTTGAAGTAAGGTCAATCATACCCTGATTAAGATTATATTTTGCACCAAGTGCTGAAAAGGCTTTAAGATGCTGGTCAATAGGTCTGTCGCCAAGCGGACATCCGCCCGGCATTGAAACTCTTGCCTTTCCAAACTTTCCAAGCAAAGCCCCCAAGAAATAATATGAAGCTCTCATTTTTCTTGCAGTTTCATATGGGACACAGAATTTCTGAATTTTAGTAGCATCAATTTTATATGATGTTCTTGACAAGTTCTGAACATCTGCTCCCATTTCCCTTAATATACGCAGGCATATATTAACATCGCTTATAGCAGGAACATTTTCTATTACACAAGGCTCATCTGACAAAATAACCGCCGGAATAATTGCAACTGCCGCATTTTTAGCACCGCTTATTTCAACCTCGCCGGTCAAGCGTCTGCCGCCTCTTATAACAAACTTCTCCAAAGCTTTCTCTCCTTATTTTTCAGGAAATTGTGTCTATCTCTTGTTGTTCCTGAACTTTTCTTTTGCTCTGTAAAGGATTACAGAGATAAATACTTACACATATTATACCTATTCAATCATATGATTGTCTGTAAGAAACAGAATAAAATCAAGAAAAATAAGTGCATTACATTCAAAGACTGAAAAAGGTTCTGAAATAATCTATATTAATTATAATCTGTTATATACCACTTAACACCGCTGCCGTCATATTCGGCAACCTTCATTGACTCAATAACAACAGATTCATATGGCTTATCATTTGAATCTGTTTCAACATTCTGAACATCAAATATGATATCAAGTCCGTCAAAAACCTGACCAAAAACGGTATATCCGCCGTCAAGCCAAGGTGTTCCGCCGACTGTTGAATAAATCTTCTTTGCCTCGTCAGTAAATTTCATTCCACGAAGCTCCAAGGATTTAAGGTCGTCCTCTGAATACACCTCTCCGGTTACAATATAAAACTGACTGCCGTCTGTAGCAGTTGAACCGCTGTTTGCATAAGCTACAGCACCTGCCGCATGACACAGCTTATCTGAAACGCCGCCGTCAAACTTTTCTCCCCAAATTGACTCTCCGCCTGTACCGTTGCCCTTAGGGTCACCGCCCTGAATCATAAAATCCTTTATAATTCTGTGGAAAATAAGCTCATCATAGTAACCCTGCTTAGCAAGCTCCACAAAGTTTTCAACAGCCTTTGGGCACAAATCAGGGAAAAGCTTGATTTTAACATCGCCCTTACCTTTAATTGTCATAATAATAATCTGTTCGCCTTTTTCCGGCTCAGTAAAATTCAATATATCAGAATAACCTTGTGAAGAAGCACTGCTGCTGCCGTTTGAAGCTTTGCTGCTTTCTTCCAGTTTAATTTCTTTTCCGCATGAAGTCAGCACTGCTGACATAACAGCTGTACACATAACAACTGCCGCAATTCTTTTTATAAGCATAGTTTATGGCTCCTTAAATTTTAATTTCGGAGTATGCTCACATAAAATAAATGAACACACTCAAAACAAGAACAAATCCCCCATGCAATTTATCTAACTTTATAATTATACATCATTAGTTTCATTTTGTAAAGAGTTATACATTTTTTTGTTCATAATTTGAAAAAAAAAATACAGTTAAAACGGTTTGTTTTCAGCACAGTAATAATCACATAAAAATTTATTCAACCGCTTCTTTTTCTGTTTTTTCGGAAGAATATTTATCTATTTTTATTGAATTAATCATTACATCATCAACAGGAATTTTAGTAGAACCCTCATTCTCCTCAACCTTCAGTTCGGAAAGCTGTTCAACGATATCCAATCCTTCATATACCTGACCGAATACTACTATTTGCTGTGAAAAATTCGGAACTCCGCCTTTTTCTGCAAAAGCATCAGTCAGTTTTTTACTATTTGAAAGGTCAAAAATCTGCTGTTTCATCTCATCTGTAATGCCCACTGTATTCAGAAGAGCAAAACGGCTTCCGCAGTAATAAGTTCCTCCGCCGGTAAACCTTTGACCAAAACTCTGCTTAAACGTAGTAGTCATTGAACACAAGGCTCCCTTAAACGGCCACAGGTTCTGATGCAGCTCTCTTTCAACCAGTTCTCTGGACTTATCAAAATCATCAGGCAGGTCACCATTTTTATTCGGACATCCTGCCGCAGAATAAACTCCTTTTTCTGAATGGAATACATATGTATTATCATAGTATCCGCTTTCAGCCAATTCTGTAAAATTAGCAACCGTATTCGGAGCATATTCAGGATAAAGAACAGCTCTGATTTCTCCCAGACTTGTATCTATAACGGCAATCGGATCGCCGTCCTCAGGTTCTTCGAGCTGTACAAGCTCCAGCGTACTCAAATCAATAACAAATTTTGATTTTTCTGATAAATAGCTTGTGACAAGCATATATATCAAACATATTATAGCCATTATCAGAGTAAACAATACCATTTTTTTTAGCGCTTTATTTCTTTTTTCAACATCTATATGCATTACAATCTCCTTTGCATACAACTATATTATATAACTCCAATAATCCTGAACCCGTCTGAACTGAATTTCAGCGGTGTTGCCTTAAATTATATCAAAGAAAATATGGAATGTCAAGAAAAAGATGCCGATTCTCGCCATACGTAATTGGTACTGCAATATTACATTAAAAATTCAACTGCATAATCCACGATCTGTTTGTTAACATTTTGTGAACGCAATGTGAACAATCGCTGTTTGTCGTATTTTGTCTTATTGTGTAAAAAAATGCGGATTAAATATTTCTAACAAATATTTTTGTAAAAAATAACGAAACATTCTTAATCTGTTTTACCATGAAAAACAGAAATTACTATACTCAAAATGTTAACTGAATGCAATAGTTAAAAAAACGGCTTATTTTCTTTACAAAATCCAAATCGGTTCTTAACTTTTTTCTTTTTCTTTAACAAAATGTTAAAAATATACAATTACATATTGACATTTTGGAAATTATATGATAAAATCTGATTAATTCATAAATTGGTTTCAATTTTGTATTTTTTATAATTAACTATTTTGATCTGAGGATAAAATCGTGGCAGCTGCAAAAAAAGCATTTCTATTTAATGGAATAGGTACTAACCCTGAAAAAAATTTAAGAAATCTTACCGATGACTTGTACAAAAAATTTTTAATATATCAAAATGATATATTTAACCAATTTAATTTGAGTACGGAACTGTCAAAAAACAATTATTTTGACAGAAAAATTGCAGAATGGATTACCTCTTGTATCTGCGACAGAATTATTTTTGAATTTTATACTGAAAAAGGTATCGTTCCTGATTTTGGTGCGGGTCACAGCATAGGTCTTATCAATGCAAGTGCATGTTTTGGAGCAATTCAGTTCAATAAAGCTTATGAGTTAATATTAAAATGCAGAAACATTTTGGAAAATTTGCAGAAAAGCAACAGGAAACTTGATATCGGAATTATCATAGGTATGGATTTTGACAGTGTACAAAATCTTATAAATTCCGAAAAAGCTGAAGACAGTGTTGAAATAGGCAGTGTCAACTCATCTGTAAGCGTTATGATATGCGGAGCAGACGATTGCATTTCGCATATACTCCACAAAGCATCAGAAGAAGGTGCTTTGAAAGTAATCAAGTATAACATCGGCATAGCTTTTCATAACCGCATTATTAAGAGCTTTTCTGACTCTTTTGTCAGTTATTGCTGTCAAATGGATTTCAAATCACCGCTATATCCTATAATTTCCGCATTTGACCAGCACATAATTACAGAAAAGCAGGATCTTCTTCATGAAAATCAAATTAATATTGTAACTCCTATCCGTTGGGACCTCACCATTAAAAAGCTTATGGAGCTTGGAGTTACTGAATTTTATGACATGAGTGCAGATGGTGCTGTAAGTAAATTTTCCAGAATAAATAAAAAAAAGTGCAGAATATACACATTAAACCAAATATATTAAACCCAATAAAACTATAAATATATACAGAAAACGGAGGAATTTTTATGAGAAACATTACAGATGAAATCAAGGAAGAAATTAAGGACATGATTTTTTCTTACTATGCAGAAGAATGTGAAGTTGATGAATCAGACATAACCATGGATACCAACCCACAGGAAGAGCTTGGCGGCGATTCCCTTATGTTCGTTGAACTTATTGAAATGACTGCTGAAAAATACGATCTGGATATAAAGCTGCAAAGCATCGGAAAATATATGCTTAAAGCTCCGCTCAACACAATGTCCGATGTTGTTGATGTATTCTGCAAGGTCTATCAGTTCGGAAACGAAATCGTAAATGTATAAAGTCATGATTAATTCAAATATCTCAACGCTTTACGCTGAAAACGACATTGCATTTATCAAGCTTTCAAATGGTCCGAAAAACCTTTTAACAGAACCTGAATTTATTGACAGAAAAATTCTTACTGAATGGCTTGAATCAAATAAAGAAATCAAAGCTCTTATCATAACAGGTGAAGGACGTCACTTTTCGCATGGAGCTGATGTTTCTTTATTTTCCGACAGTTCATGCAGTGACAATATAACCGAAAAGCTTGAAAATGCAAAAAAACTTCTTGATACAATAGAAAATCTGCCAATTGTAACAGTTGCTGCCATAAACGGCGGCTGTTTCGGCGGCGGACTTGAAACAGCATTAAGCTGTCAATTCAGAATATGCTCTCCTAAAGCCTTTCTCGGACTTCCTGAAATTATGCATGGAGTAATTCCGGGCATGTCAGGAATCGAAAGACTTGCAAAACTGATAGGCAAGGAAAAAGCAGTTTCAATGTGTCTTTCGGGAGAAATTCTCTCAGCTCAAAAAGCTCTGGAGTATAATCTCGTTTCTTCCGTTACGGCTCAAAAGGACGCCCTGCCGGAAGCAATTGAATTTACAAAGGAAATTATAGCAGGAAAAAGCAAACTGCAAATAGAATGTATTATCGACACTATTAACCAGACATTAAATGGTATACCAAATGCCTCAAAAGGCAAATTTGAAACAGTATTAAAACAGCACTGAATAAATATAAAGGTAACACCGCAGACTTTTGAAAGCATACTGTTGTATGCCGACAAAATCATATGTAAATTTGCAGGCTTATGACGTGCTTGGTGCGGTTTTGCCTAAAGTAATATAATATATAGGGAGTGATACAATTGCAAATCAGTTATAACCAGAACAGAACAGAAATAAGAAGTATAAACTCTATGTATGATATATATATGAATCGTGGAAAAATAGGAAATCCACCAATTCTTCTTGTTTATACAGACAATACAATTAATGTTTCAGATGATGAGAAAACAGAAAATGAAATCAATACATATTTCAGAAATGCACCGTTTGTTACGGTTCTTGCTTCAAAGGACGCTGATAAGCTCTCTGAAAATGTACGTTCACTCTTTGACATAAAGCTATCACAGTCAGGATCAACGGTCTGCAATAAATCAGACAGCATAACAGCAATAAACAACAGCAATAACTTTGAAGAATCAGTTACAGATTATATGAACAAAATCCTAAAGGATAAATCAGAATTTCAGGTTTCAGCAATTGCCTCATGCTTTGCCGCAGCAAGAAAAGGAAATAAAAAAGACGTTCTTGCTCAGGAATCATATCAATTTTACAGGCTTATGAAAAAAAAGTCGGAGGATTGCGGCAATGTGTGATGAAAGAGAATTTTTTACTTTGGAAAAAAACGACGGAATACTTATGCTTGCAATGAATGCTCCAAACAACAACCTTATGACAGATGACTTTTTCAGCGGATACGAGTATATAATGTCTGAAGTTGCGTCTGCCGCTGAAGAAAGCAGTATAAAAGGACTGGTTATTCACAGCGGCGGCAGGCATTTCAGTGTCGGAGCTGATGTAAACGCCTTATCGGAAAGGTCATCTGCTGAACTGACAAAAATGGAAAATGAGAATGACATTCCAAAAGAGCATTTTAAACAGAAAAACTGCTTTACATTTTTAAATGAACTCCCCTTTCCTGTTGTAAGTGCAGTAAACGGTTTCTGCATTGGTTCGGGAAGTGAAATTGCTGTAAACAGTCATTATCGCATCTGCGAAAAAAACTCCAGAATAGGTCAGCCTGAATCTACGTTCGGAATTCTTCCCGCATTGGGAGGTATTGCAAGAACAATTGAAGTCTGCGGACTTCAAAATGCATTCAGAATGATTTTTTCGGGTGAACTTCTCTCGGCTGAGGAGTCGTATCAGATTGGCTGGGCAGACGAAATAACTGAAAAGAAAAAAAGCGTCGGCAGAGCCTTGGAGCTTATACAGTTTATCAACAGGTATGACAAACACTTCAATAAAAACAAAACCCATGAATACCTTGAGCACTTTCAGGCTGTAGGAGGTGTATGTGCAGTATGAAAATAGGCATTGTCGGATATGGGAAAATGGGCAGGGATATATTTTCTCTTTTATTCGGTAAACTTGCCGAAGCAAATATTGCAGTATACTGCCGTCATGATACAGATACCTTTACCGCACTTACAGTAAAGGAACTTGACAAAAGCTTGCGAAGGAAAAAAATAACACAGAAAGAATATGAATTTAAGAAAAATTCCTTTATTTTTACCGATAATCTTACTGATTTAAGCGACTGCAATATCATAATTGAAACAATTTCCGAAAATCTCGAAGAAAAAAGACATATTCTCGCTGAACTTGATAAAATTACAGATAAAACATGTCTGATTACATCAAACACTTCAACGCTAAATCTCTCTCTGCTTTTCAACGGAATATCAAATCCTGAACGATGTATGGGACTTCATTTTTTCTATCCCGTTAAGCTTTCCGAATATGCCGAAATCAATCTTCTTTCAGAAACAACGGAAAATTCAATAAAAAAAGCTAAACAGCTTATGGCAGAATGCGGAAAAAAGGTCATACCTTTCAGCGGTAAATACAATATGTACTTAAACCAGATACTGAATGCTGCTGTATGTACGGCAATTTATATCAAGGAGAACAATCAGATTTCCGTTGAAGAAACAGATGAATTACTTTCCGACTGCTTTTCTTTCGGAGGAATTTTTGGAATTCTTGACAGCATAGGATTAAAACTCATTGCAAACAGTTCGGATTGCTTTTCAATTGAACGAATAAGCTTAATTTCAAGTTATGGAAAAAGTGTAATGAATAATTGGATCGCATCAGGCTGTCCGACAGAACCAAACTGCTTTCTGGATTTTATGAAGAAAAATGACAAAAGCAGTTTCTCTGCCGCCGATAAGGATTATGTAAATGCCTCTATAATTGCTTCAATACTTAATGAAATGATAAATGCGGCAGAGGAATGTGACTGTAATTTTGCTGACCTGACAAATGCTGTTCAGGATATAATCGGACTCTCCGACACTCCGTCAAACTATATAAAAAAATACGGACTTGCAAATTTAAGGGCGGCACTTTCCGACTTATATGAAAAGTCGGGATTTGAATTTTTTATGCCCTCACCCGAAAATCTTTGGTGCAAATACTATACAGCAGGGAGATAAATAAATGAAAAAAGTTGTGGTAACAGGAATAGGAGCAGTTACTTCAATAGGAAACAATGCTTCTGACTTCTGGAACGGATTAATTTCTGGAAAAAGCGGAATAAAAAAAATCACAAGAATTTCTGTAGACAATCACGATACAAAGGTTGCCGCAGAAATTGACGATACATATAAGGAGCTTGTAAAAAAATACTGGAAACGCCGTCAATTGAATGCGGCTCCCGACGCAGTTCAAATGGGACTTGCTTCTGCTGCTGAGGCAATTGAAAACTGCGGCGTTGACTTTAATGAGTATAACTGCAAAAAAACAGCTGTAATTATGGGAATAATCGAAAACAGCTTTAACCATGAAAATGCAGATTACCCATCAAATGTAACTTTAAAAAAAATGCCGAGTCTTGCCCCTGCTCTTATATCAATGAAATATAAGCTGAACGGTGCAAGCTTTAATATTTCAACTGCCTGTGCTTCATCAGCTTACGCAATGGCTGTTGCAAAGCAATTTATTGAATCGGAACTCTATGACATGGTCATAACAGGCGGAATTTCAAATATCGTCAGCCATGAAACAATAACAGGCTTTAATCAGCTTCTCGCTATGTCTGCAAATCCTGACCCTGAAACAGCCTGCCGTCCATTTACAAAAAATCGTGACGGATTTATTATGGGCGAGGGCAGCGGTGCTGTAATACTTGAGTCTGAAGAATCGGCACTGAAAAGAAATGCTCATATTTACTGTGAGTTTTCAGGTGCATCAATGTATGATGAAGCATATAATCTTACAGCTCCTCTTACAGACGGACAGGGTATGGTCGAATCAATGAAGCTTGCAATTGAAAATGCAGGTATAGCTCCCGAAAAGATAAATTATATCAACGCTCACGGCACATCAACCGGACTAAATGACGCTTATGAAACAGCTGCAATAAAAGAAATTTTCGGCAGCAATGCCGGAAATATTCCTGTTTCATCAATAAAAGCCGCAATTGGCCACACACTTGGTGCAGGAGGAGTTCTGGAGGCAATTGCCTGCATAAAGGCAATTGAATCAGGAATAATTCCGCCTACGATTCACTATGATGAGCCTGCTCCTGAATGTGACCTTGACTATGTGCCAAATACTGCAAGAAAACATCATGTAGATGCGGCACTCTCAAATTCATTCGGTTTCGGAGGACATAATGCAACTCTTATTTTCAGCAAATACAGGAAAGGAAATTTATAGTAATGCCAATATGTAAAATAACAACTAATTATCCATTAAATGATGATGAGAAAAACAAGTTTGCCGATGAAGCAGCAATAATTCTGTCAGAACTTCTTGAAAAGCCGCTTAAAGCAATAATGGTAATGATAAACACCAACTATATGCGAATGAATCAGTCAAATGATACCGTCTGCTTTGGTGAGTTCCGATATGTAAAATCATATTCGGACGAAGCTGAAAGAAGTCAATTTTTAAAACAGCTTTCAGATAAAATGTTCGCTCTCATTCAAAAATACACAAAAGCAGAACCTCACAGGGTTTATATGCAGTTTACGCATATGAAGCGTGACGAAGCCTGGAAGTATACAGAATGAAAGGAACTGACTGAAAATGAAATGGCCAATAAGAGAACTGCTTAATCCGGTTGTAACACGCTCACTTCTATATGGAGTAAATCCGTTTGACCTTGAATATGTACTTAAAAAGGTTGATAAAATTGAAAAAATGAGCGGTAGGGAAATTCAAAGCGTATGGCTTGGCGAGTGGGATAAAAAAATCAAAAAATACCTTGATTTTGCTGAAGAAGCTCTGAAATCAGGAAGTCTTATTTCAGCAAGGGAATATACAGAGCTTGCCGTAAGATGCTGTTATGCCTGCTATATGATAAATACAGATGACATTCCGCAGAAAAAAGCTATATACAATCGTCTTTCTGACTGCTACTTAAAATACACAAAGCTTTGCAAAAACAGAATCGAATATGTTGAAATTCCGACAAAGTACGGAATAATGCCTGCATATCTTCACTTTCCTCTGTCATACGGCAGTGAAGAAAAACTGCCTTGCGTTATTACATATTCAGGTGTTGGGAGCTGTAAGGAGGAACTTGAAATGCTTGCTAAGCCTCTTACTGAAAGAGGCATGGCTGTCCTTACGCCTGATATGCCCGGAACAGGAGCAGCACTTTTTGACCATGACCTTAAATGTCGTGGTTTAATGCTTGAATCCGCTTTTGACGCTGCTTTCAGCTATCTTGAAAACAGAGATGACATTGATTCCGATAAAATCGGACATTTCGGTCTTTGCATGGGTGGAGGGTATGCTTTTCGTGCTTCCTCAAAAAAACCTGAAAGCAAGTGCTGTGTAAGTCTTTTTCCTCTTTTTATTAATATTGCTGACATAGACTCCATTCCTATCTGGATGAAGCGTGGAAAATGGTCTGCACTTCAATACGGAGAAAGTGAAACGTTCCTAAGTGAAATAAAGATGCTTGAGGAGGGTAATGTAAGCTGTGACTTTCTTATGGTTTACAGTGAATATGATAACTGGATGTCCACTGATGCGTCTTTATCACTTTATGAAAAAGCAATAGGATTTAAGGAGAAAATTTTTGTTGACGAAAAGCCTGCCTATGTTTCAGAAGAAACTATTATGCACGCTATGCCTGTTGGTGAACAATTCCACTGGATAAAGCATAAATCCGCCGACTTTATCGCAAAACGACTTGTTGGAGGCAATATATGAAAAACTTTTTTGACTATTATTTTGAACACGCTGAAAAAAATCCCAATAAGGTGCTTCTGAGAATTGACAATGAAAGCCTTACTTATGGGGAGTTTGTTGATAAAACCGCAGAAATTGCTTCTGGAATGAAAAAACTCAATATAAAAAAGAACGACAAAATAGGCATAATCATGCCAAACAGCATTGAATGGTATCTTATATTCTGGTCTGCTGTCAGAATCGGTGCACAGCCTGTTCCGCTTGACCCGCAAAGCGGTGAATTTGAGCTTGTCAAGCTTATCCCTGCCACTACGGTAAAGATATGCTTTGCAGCAGAAAAATACAGAAATAATCCTATAATTGAGGTTTTGAAAAAAATTATTCCTGAAAAAATCACCATTAATAAGATTATCTGTTTTACCGAAAACAGCAGTGATATTTTTGATGATATTTTTATTTCGGCAAAACAATTTCAGGAGGATTTCTGTCAGGATACATGTGATACATATATTCCTGAAAATGAACATATAATGTCGCTTGCCTGCACCTCGGGAAGTACAGGAAACCCCAAAATCTTATCTGTTCCGTATTACGGATTTCTTAAAGCTGCTGAGGATATGGGTTCATACCTTGAATTTTCTGAAAATGAGGTAATGATGATAGGCATGACTCTTTATCATCAGGGCGGATTCGGCATGGGACTTCAAACAACGGTAAAAGGCGGAACTGTGATATATCAGCCGCAGTTTAATCCGATTACCTTTCTTGAAACTGTGCAGAAATACAAGGTCACTGTTATACAGCTTACCTCAACGCTTGCAAAGGTACTTCTCTCCGCACCTGATTTTGATAAATACGACCTCTCAAGTGTTAAGGCATGCTATTTTGCAGGTGAGGTTCTTCCACAGGAGCTTGCAGACGTATTTGCAAATCAGCTTGGAATAAGAGTTATAAATATTATCGGCTCATCTGAAACGGCAACCATGGTTGTGTGGGATTCAGACTGTGATTTTGACTGCGACCCGAGTGACTTCCGCAAGCTTCCGTTCACTGACTTCAAGGTACTCGGAGCTGATATGCATGAGGTTGAAGAAAATGAAATCGGAGAGCTATGCATTTTCACTGACGCTGTTATTACGGATTACTTTGGAAATCCACAGCTTTCAAATGAAAACATCCATACCGATGAAAACGGCAGACGCTGGTTCTGTACGGGTGATCTTGTAATCAAACTTCCAAACGGAAAAGTGAGATTTGCAGGACGCAGTAAACGTATTATAAAACGAGGCGGAAATCTTGTTCATGCTGAGGAAGTAGAGGCTTGTCTGCTCACTCACCCGAAAATTGCAGCAGCAGCAGTTACTGCTGAGGATCACCCAATAATAGGTCAGCAGATTACTGCCTATATTCAGCCAAAGGGTGACGAAAAAGTAACAAGGGGCGAAATTGCAAAATACTTTGACGGCAGACTTTCTGCTTATAAAGTGCCTGACAAGGTCGTTCTTGTAGAGGAAATTCCAAAGGACGTAGGAAAAATACAATTTAAGTACCTTAGAAAAAAACAATATGCAGTAAAGGAAGTATAAAATGAATAATCTAAGCTGGGATGATTTTAAAGAGGTAATTTCAGATTATATCGGTACAGATGCATATGAAATTACTGAAAATACAGACATTTATGAAGATCTCTATCTTGATTCGCTCGGACTTTTCGGTCTTGGTACTCACATAACAGAAACATATAAACTTAATATCCCACTCTCTCTTGTAGCATCAATAAGTCTTGTCGGAGATATGTTTAAACTGCTTAATGACAAAGGCACTCCTGTTGAGGAATAGAGAGCTTATATGGTATTATTTATGCTTGCTCATGCAGGAGGGAGTGCAAGAAGCTACTGTTCATTCAAAAAGTATCTTCCGAAGGAACTACAGCTGATACCCATGGAATGTGCAGGACATGGTTTAAGAATGGGAGAAGATTTCTTCGGCAGTATCCCTTTATGTGCCGCAGATTTGCTTAATAAGCATGCAGATGTTATAAAAAATGAGGACTACGCTTTCTTTGGTCACAGCATGGGAACGATGATTATATGTGAACTAACCAAACAAATAAGAGCAAAAAAGCTGCCTGAACCATGCCATGTTTTTCTCTCCGGAAGATGTGCTATAAATGAAAACATCGACATTTTTCCAAACCCGAATGTAATGTCAGACGAAGAAATAGTTGATTTTTTTGTTAAGTATAAGCTGTTTCCAAAAATGGACAACCCTGAAATATTCAGCTTGTTTTCCGGAATTTTATGTTCAGATATTCGCATGACATCATGCTACAATCTTTTGCCTGAACAATTCAGATTTAACAGTGAAATTACCGTTTTATACGGTAATGATGACATCTTTCTGCAAAATTTCAATATGTATAATTGGAGCAACTTTTCAACTAAAGGGTGCAGTGTTATACAATTTCCGGGTGGACATTTTTACTATAATGACCACAAAAAAGAAATTTGCAATGTTATTTTAAATAAACTTGAGTTTTAAAAACAAAAAGAGAGTCACCTAAAAATGCAGGTGACTCTTTTCAGAAAGGATGAAATATGAAATTATAAAATGATAAAACGAAGTTTATTTCATTGTAGCATTTAATATAAGTAAATGTCAAGCGTTTTGACGTTAAACGCCATTTTTTGTCACTAAAATTTAAAAGCAACGTATTATAGCCATTTTTAGCTTATAGTTTAATAATAAAACAACGTTTTGCATATATTTGGGTTTTTATTTAATTGTTTTTATAATTAATGCAGATGTATTTTTTGTAGCATTTTTGGCTAATGTGCTGTAGAAACAGTCTTTATTTTAGTCAAAATTACAGAAAATAAATAAATATGTTTTTTGTTGTTGACTATTATCTAAAACTATGCTATAATAAGCAAAATGATAAAAAACGAGGTAATGTATATGAAAACACAGGAAAATTTCAAAAAAGGTGCAGTTGAAATGGTCGTTTTACATTTATTGTGCGATCGTGATATGTACGGCTATCAATTAGTTCATGAGCTTGAAAAGAGAAGTAAAGGTCTTTTCATCATCAAGGAAGGTACTCTTTATCCTTCACTTTACAGAATGATGGAAAAGAATTATATTTCAGGAACTTCCGAGCTTGTTGGCAAAAAGAGAACACGTATTTATTATCACCTTGAAGAAGAAGGTAAAAAAGCTCTTGCTGAAATGAAGAACGATTATGCTTCAATTTCAACAGGTATTTCAAATGTACTTAATACAACAGGTTCAACAGAAAAAGAATAATACATATGTAAAAGTCCTTTGAATATTATTTCAAAGGACTTTTTATTTCTGATTATTCCTTATGTAGTCAACAGCTGACATAATACTATTTGTATAAAATTTGCGTATAATTAATGAATTCAAGTGGTTTTTTGGTTGATTAACAAGATAGTTTAATAATATTTGTATAAAAAATCAATTGCAATAATCCTTGCAAAGTAGTATAATTTAAGTGTTGCTGTATTAAACAACAGCAGCTTTGCATATGCGATTATACTTTTTTCATGGTTTTGACCAACAAAAACACCTCTTGAAACAGTATATCTCGTTAATTGCTGTATGATACTTATGTCATACAGTCAAAGCAAAAAGCAGATTTGAAGTCGGAGATTGGAGAAGAATATGTCAAATACTAACAAAACTTTAAAAAGCTACGCTAATCCATTAATGGAGAAAATCAAAATTGATTTCCTTGAAAAACTTCAGGGTATATACAACGTTTCTCCTGATGAGGCGTCTGACAAACAGGTTTATCAGGTACTTTCAGATGTTATCGTAGGTCATCTGAAGAAGAAAAGACAAACTTTTATTAATCACACTCATTCTGTCGGCGGAAAACAGGTTTACTATCTTTCAATGGAATTTCTTATGGGCCGTTCACTTAAAACAAGTATCTATAATCTTGAAATTGCTGACGATGTCCGCACTATGCTGAGTGAATACGGTATCAATCTTGATAAAATATATGACTATGAGCCTGATGCAGGTCTTGGAAACGGCGGTCTTGGCAGACTTGCTGCCTGCTACCTTGATGCCCTCGCTACACAGGGACTTCCTGCCATGGGTCATTCAATATGCTATGAATACGGCATCTTCAAACAGAAACTTGAGGACGGCTGGCAGACAGAGCTGCCGGATAACTGGCTTCCGGGCGGTTCAGTCTGGCTTACTGCAAAGCCTGACCTTGCCATTGATGTTCATTTCGAGGGCGAATTAAAGGAATACTGGGACAGTCAGTATCATTATGTTTCTCATGTAAACTACAGCACAGTTGTTGCTATTCCTTACGATATGTACGTTTCAGGCTATAACAGCGAGGGAGTTTCAGTTCTTCGTCTTTGGAAGGCTCAGGCTCCGAGCTTTGATATGGCTAAGTTTAACAGCGGTGATTACGCAAGTGCCTTGGCACAAAACTCAGTTGCAAACGCAATTTCAAAGGTACTTTATCCTAATGACAATCACCTTGAGGGTAAATCACTCAGACTTCGTCAGCAGTACTTTATGTGTGCAGCTGCTATCGGTGATATCGTAAATACTCACATGTCTGTTTACGGCACACTTGATAATCTTCACGAAAAGGTTGCTATCCACATCAATGATACTCACCCGACTCTTGCTATCCCTGAGCTTATGCGTATTCTCCTTGATGACTGCGGATATACTTGGGAAAAGGCTTGGGACGTTGTTATCAATACATTTGCTTATACAAACCACACTGTTATGGCTGAGGCTCTTGAAAAGTGGGACGTTAACCTTGTAAAGCATATTATTCCAAGAATTTTCTCAATTATCGTTGAAATCAATAACCGTTACTGTCGTGAACTTATGGAGAAAAACGGCAATGACATCTCTAAAACTACAAGTATGTCCATTATCAAGGATAATCAGATTCACATGGCTACATTATGTGTTGTTGCGTCACATAGTGTAAACGGTGTTTCAAAGCTCCATTCAGATATTATCAAGCACTCTGTATTTAAGAATGAATACGAATATTATCCATATAAATTCAAGAACGTAACAAACGGTATTGCTTACAGAAGATGGCTTTATCAGTCAAATCCGGGGCTTACAAATCTGCTTCGTGAAAAAATCGGCGATAAGTTCCTTAAAGACGGTTCTGAGCTTATAAAGCTGCGTGAATTCCAGAATGATAAGGACGTTCTTGAGGCTCTTGTTAAAATCAAAAAGGAAAACAAAGAAAAATTTGCAAAATTTGTTAAGCAGCAGAGCCAATTTATTATTGATACAGACAGCATTTTCGATGTTCAGGTTAAGCGTTTGCACGAATATAAGCGTCAGCATCTTAATGTAATGAATATCCTTGCTGATTACAATTATCTGCTCGAAAATCCTGATGCAGACTTTGAGCCTAAAACATATATCTTTGCAGCAAAGGCTGCTCCGGGATATTATCTTGCAAAGCAAATTATTAAGCTTATCTGGGCTATTTCAGAAGAAATAAAGAAAAATCCGAAAATCTCACAAAAGCTTTCTGTATACTTCCTTGAAAACTACTGTGTTACACTTTCCGAGCTTCTTATGCCGGCAAGTGACATTTCAGAGCAGATTTCACTTGCCGGAACAGAGGCTTCAGGTACAGGAAACATGAAGCTGATGCTTAACGGTGCTATAACATTGGGAACTCTTGACGGTGCAAATATTGAAATCGGTGACGCTGTAGGCCCTGACAACATCATTATCTTCGGTATGAAAACCGACGAAGTTAATGCACTTAAATCAAAGGGTTATAATCCTGAGGTATATTATAACAGCAACGAAACAATCAGAAAGTGCATAGAGAGAATGTACAATGGTATTAACGGCTGTACTTTCAATGATGTTGCCAACTCATTAAAGACTCAGGATCCATATATGGTTCTTGCTGATTTCGATTCATACAGACAGGCACAGAAATTCAGCTCAGAATGCTATAAGGATACTATGAGGTGGTCAAAAATGTCACTCAATAATATTGCAGGTGCAGGAATATTCTCTGCTGACCGAGCTGTTAATGAGTATGCAAGAAATATCTGGCACCTTAAATAAAATAATTGATCGGAGTTTTATATGCTGATATATGATAGTTGGAATAATGACTACAAATCGCCGTTCGGGGCGGTAAAAAGGGACGAATCAATATGCTTTACAATTAAGCTGTCAAAGGATACAAAGCTTGACTTTGCTCCTGTGCTTGTTGTTTTCAGAACAGGCTTCAAGGAGAGATTTCTCAGCATGACTCAAATCGACGAAACAGATAATTGCTATGTTTATTCAACAATCTTTTCCGCAAAGTATTCAGGAGTTCATTACTACTACTTCTCATATACATCAAACGGCACACGCTTTTTTATAAAGAAAAAAGACGGTCATATCGGTCATATCAATGACGGAAACCTTTTTCAGCTCACAGTTCACTCAAATCACTATGAAACTCCTGATTTTCTTAAAGGCGGCATAATGTATCAGATTTTTCCCGACCGCTTCTGCAAAAGCGGAAAGCTTCACCAAAACATTCCGTCAGGACGTGTAATTCGTGATGACTGGGGCGGAGTTCCATACTATAAGCCTGATGAAAACGGTCATGTCTGGAATAATGATTATTTCGGCGGCGACCTTGAGGGCATACGTTCAAAGCTCGGTTACCTGAGTGATTTGGGAGTTACATGCATTTATCTTAATCCGATTTTTGAATCCCATGAAAATCACAGGTATAATACAGCGGACTATATGAAGGTTGACCCTCTGCTTGGTACTAATGAGGACTTTAAAAAGCTTTGTGAGGACGCTAAGGAATATGGTATTTCCATTATTCTTGACGGTGTGTTTTCTCATACCGGTGCAGACAGCGTTTACTTTAACAAATTCAGCCGCTATGACAGCATCGGAGCTTACAATTCAAAGGAAAGTCCGTACTATCCATGGTATACATTCTACAATTATCCAAATGAATACGAGGCTTGGTGGGGTATAGATACACTTCCGAATGTTGTTGAAACAAACCCGGATTATACAAAATTTATCTGCGGTGACGGCGGAGTTCTTGATTACTGGATTGAACAGGGTGCGGCAGGCTTTCGTCTTGACGTTGCTGATGAGCTTCCTGACCAGTTCCTTGAAGACTTGAATAAATGCGTAAAAAAACATGGAAATGAAAAAATCGTCATAGGCGAGGTATGGGAGGACGCCTCCAATAAGGAAAGCTACGGAGTAAAACGCCGCTACCTTTTGGGACATCAGCTTGATTCAGTTATGAATTATCCTTTCAGAGAGGCTATAATCAGCTATATTAAAGGCGGTAATCCAAATGATTTTGTTCTCTCGGTTATGACAATTCTTGAAAATTATCCTAAACCGACTATAGATGTCCTTATGAATTTCGTATCTACTCATGATATTGAACGTGCAATAAACTGTTTTGGCGGAGAAAGCTGCGACGGTAAAAGCAAGGACTGGATGGCAGGACGAAAGTTGACTGAGGAACAGTATGCCAAAGGAAAAAACATGCTGAAATCAGCCTTTGCTCTGATGTTCTTTATTGCAGGAGTTCCAAGCATTTATTACGGTGACGAGGCAGGAATGCAGGGCTATAAAGACCCATTCAACAGAGTCTGTTATATGTGGGGCGATGAGGATAATGAACTTATCGAATTTACCAGAGAACTGGGAAAAATACGCAAATCAAGCTCGGCATTCAAGCAGGGTGAAATGCGTTTTATATACACAGATAACGATATTATGGGCTTTATCCGTCATGGAGAGGACGAGGATATGCTTGTCTTTGTAAACAGAAGTGAGCATAACCGCAGTATCGACAGCTTTCTTTCACTGATAAATGACTACAGCATTTCAGTCGCTTTAAGAGGATTGATAACAGATACAGGACTTAATATTTCAGCATATGACTATGCTGTTGTAAGATGCATTAAGTAAATTGCTGAAAACAAGGGAACATTTTTAATCAATACCGTATAATTCCTGTGCGGTACTGCATTGAAATGTTCCCTTAAATTATAGACTGCACAAAGATTGTGTTATTGCCTTTACAAAATTAACTTTTTATAGTATAATTTAATGTAGCTGTGATAATCCCGTACAATGCCAAACAGCTTGTACGTTATTTCAATATATACAAAATCGGAGGTTTTTATGAATTTTACTCCTAAGGAAATTTTAGACTTCGTTGAAGAAAACGATGTTAAATTTATAAGACTGACTTTCTGCGATATGTTCGGAAATCTTAAAAATATTGCAATAATGCCCGATGAACTCCCAAGAGCCTTTGAGCATGGAATTCCATTTGACGCTTCATGCCTTACATCAGAATATTGCGACCTTCTTCTCGTACCCGATATTACAACTCTTTCTGTACTTCCTTGGCGTCCTAAGTCCGGCAGAGTTGTAAGGTTTTTCTGCAACCTCAAAAATCTCGATGAGAGCGATTATATAGGCGATATGAGAACCTCGCTGCAGCGTGATATATCGGCTATTTACAGTAACGGATACTCATGTGAATTTGGTACAAAATGTGAATTCTATCTTTTCGACCTTGATGAAAACGGTGAGCCTACAAAGCTTCCTCACGACCATGGAAGCTATATGGACGTTGCTCCTCTGGATAAATGCGAAAATACAAGACGTGAAATATGTCTTTCACTTGAGGAAATGGGACTTAACCCTAAAAGCTCCTGTCATAAGCATGGCCCGGGACAAAATGAAATCGACTTCAAGTCAAATGAACCTGTAACTGCCGCTGATAATATGGTGCATTATAAAACAGTTGTTAAATCAATTGCAGCTCAAAACGGACTTTTTGCGTCATTTATGCCGATGCCGCTTGAAAATGAACATGGAAGTGCTTTGGCAATTTCGCTCAGCGTCAAGAAAAATGGAAAAAGCATTTTCGGTGCATCTGCAGACGAAATATCAAACGAGGGAAAATGGTTTATTTCAGGTATACTCAGCCGCACAAGAGAAATAACTGCGTTTCTCAACTGCACAACCAACTCCTATAAGAGATTCGGCATAGGCTTTGCTCCTGAATATGTAAACTGGTCATTTGAAAATCGTTCTCAGCTGATAAGAATAACTCATGCTGTCGGAATGCCGCCAAGTATTGAAATCCGTTCAGCTGACGCATGCTGTAATCCATACATAGCCTTTAAGCTCCTGCTTGCCGCAGGCTTTGAGGGTATAAACAGAAAAGACAGCAGTATGTTTGATACGTCCAAAAAGACAAACTGCGACAATTCAGGAAATCAGCCTCTGCCGACCTCTCTCAGCGAAGCTGTTTCAATTGCAAAGTCAAGTGAATTTGTAAAAAATAATTTATCGGAAGAAATAAGAAAAAATCTCTTTGCAAAGCTTGATAAGCAACTTGCTGAATATGAAGCTTCTGAAAACAAAGATAAGTTTGAGGACGATTTCTACTTTAAATCCATTTAATAAAAGGGTGTGATTTTAAAATGGAAAGAGCATTAATTGTTTCCGGCTCTGAAAAAGGCTTGGAGGCCATAGTGCAATTAATCAAAACCTATGGCTACAGCCATGTTTCTTCAATATCAAGCGGAAGTGAAGCCCGCCGTCTTATAACTAAAAGTGATTATGATATTGTAATTATAAACACGCCCCTGAGTGATGAATTCGGACACGAGCTTTCAATTATGATTGCCGAATCCTCAACAGCAGGTATAATTTTAATATGCAAGTCTGATATTTCCGATGAAATTTCCGATAAAGTAAGTGATTTCGGCGTTTGTGTAATGTCAAAGCCGTTGAATAAAACTATTTTTCATCAGTCGGTAAAGCTTGTTCAGGCAACTCGTTCAAGAATGCTCGGACTGAAAAAGGAGAACGTAAAGCTGCTTACTAAAATTGACGAAATGAGATTTATAAACAGAGCAAAATGTGCATTAATGCAGTATCTTAAATTTACAGAACCTCAGGCTCACAGATATATTGAAAAACAGGCAATGGATACACGTCAGACCCGTAAGGAAGTCGCATTAAGTATTCTTTCTACATACGAAAGATAAGGGCATGCCTTAACTTATAAGGCATGCCCATTTTTTATATTTAAAGTTTTGCAAAAGCCTGCTTAATATCGTCAAGGATATCGTCAACATTTTCAAGTCCTACTGAAAATCTTACCATTCCTCCGTCTATACCGCATGCTACAAGCTGTTCGTCTGTAAGCTGTCTGTGAGTTGCACTTGCAGGATGAAGTACACAAGTTCTGATGTCCGCAACGTGAACAACATTTGAGGCAAGCTGCAAGCTGTCCATAAATTTAACAGCTGTATTTCTTCCTCCCTTTATTACAAATGAAATTACACCACTGCATCCCAATGGGAGATACTTTTGAGCAAGCTCATAATCACTGCTGCTCTTTAAGCCCGGATAATTAACTGACTCAACCTTGTCAGACGCTTCAAGAAATTCTGCAACCTTCATTGCATTTTCGCAATACTGTTTCATTCTTATTGCAAGTGTTTCAAGTCCGAGATTGAGTAAAAACGCAGAATTTGCTGACGGATAACAGCCAAAATCTCTCATAAGCTGCATTCTCGCCTTTACTATGTAAGCTGCCTTTCCGTATGACTTTGAATAAATTGTGCCATGATAGCTTTCATCAGGCTCTGTAAACTCAGGGAATTTTCCGTTAGTCCAGTCAAAATTGCCTGAATCAACAATTACACCGCCAACCTGTACAGCATGTCCGTCCATATATTTTGTTGTTGAATGAATTACAATATCAGCGCCAAATTCAATAGGGCGGCAAAGTATAGGTGTTGGGAAAGTATTATCAATAATCAGCGGTACATTGTTTTTGTGAGCTACCCTTGCAAATTTCTCAATATCAAGAACCTTTAATGCAGGATTTGCAAGTGTTTCACCGAAAACAGCCTTAGTATTCGGTTTGAATGCCTTTTGAAGTTCATCTTCAGAAGCGTCTGCATCAACAAAAATGCACTCAATGCCCAGTTTCTTTAAGGTAATGGCAAACAAATTGATAGTGCCACCGTATATTGTTGACGCTGATATAAAGCTGTCACCTGCACCACATATATTAAGAATTGAGCAAAGTGATGCTGCCTGTCCACTGGAGGTACACATAGCACCGATACCACCCTCAAGGGCTGCAATTTTTTCCTCAACAGCCATTACTGTTGGATTTTCAAATCTTGAATAAATCAAGCTTTTGGTCGGATCATCAAAAACAGCAGCAACATCGTCTGTTGAGTCATATACATATGTTGTACTTTGAACGATAGGAACAACTCTTGGTTCAGTATTTTTCGGATGATAACCTTCGTGCAAACATTTTGTTTCAATTTTCATGTAAATAAACCTCCGTTTGATTTTAGGCAACACCGCACAAGCTTTGTGCGGTGTTGCCTTTACTTCCATAAGCTTACTGTTTAATTATACCACACAATTGAGCAAAGTCAATATATTTGTTTTTTATGACTGCCAATAGGTTCTATATATAAGATATAAGGCAATAGTGGGGCTCTCTCCCGCACCCAGCAATGACTTTTCAGCCCTTGACCTGCCCAAAGGATTAGCAAACCCTTTGGAAGCCTATTTTATTAAATTATTCATCTTTAACACACTTTTATAAGAGATTTTCTTTACTTTAATGTAAAAACATAGTATAATAAGGTCAGAATATTAAATTTTTTCAATATGCTTTGTGTACTATTAGAAACTTAAATTCGGAGGAATACCTTATGAAACGTGAATTAGGGATTGCAAGATGCGGACTTGCCTGCTGTTTATGCTCTCAAAATGAGTCATGTGCTGGCTGTAATTCAGGAGAATGTCCTGATAAGGATTGGTGCGAAAACAGAAAATGCTCCTTAGAAAAAGGCTGTGAACACTGCTATGATTGCAGTGAAAACTGTAAAAAAGGCTTATTATCTAAAATTAAACCTTATGGATTTACTCAGTTTGCTAAAAGGCATGGCGTAGAAAAGCTTTTGGATTGTCTGAAACAAAATGAAAAAAACGGTATTTTATATCATCGTAAAGGCATAAACGGTGATTATGATAATTTTGATGATGTAGAAACGCTTATTGATTTTATCAAAACAGGCAAATAATATTTAAGTCAACACCGCACAAAGATTGTGTGGTATTGCCTTAAGAAAGACGAGGAAAACAAAATGACATATACACAGCTTTATAAAACACCAATCAAATTTTCAGATATTATTCTGAAAAGTGATGGAGAATATTTAACGGGATTGTGGTTTGTCGGTTCACGAGACTCAAATAAACATACAGCAAACTGCATTGAAAAAGAACTGAAAATTTTCACTCAAACGGCAAAATGGCTGGATATGTACTTCAGCGGCAAAGCTCCTGACTTTATCCCCCAATACAGAATTGAAAATCTTACTCCATTCCGCAAAGAAGTAATTGACATCATGCTTTCAATTCCATACGGAAAAACTGTTACTTATGGAGAAATTGCAAATAAAATTGCAAAAAATCATGCCGTCAAAAAAATGTCTGCCCAAGCAGTCGGCGGTGCAGTCGGATGGAATCCTATATGCCTGATTATCCCATGTCATAGAGTTATAGGAGCAAACGGTTCTCTTACAGGGTACGGCGGAGGAATTAAAAATAAAATATCACTGCTGGAATCAGAGGGACATGATATGAGTAAATTCATTATTCCTGTCAAAGGAACAGCATTATAAAGCAATGTCAAATTATAATTGGAGAGTAAAATGAAAAAATTACATAAAAAGCATAAAATTGTGCTTTGCAAAATATCTTTTACATTTATAACACTTTGCTTTTTACTAATTAATTTTCCCCTTTTGGATTGGTTTCTGCATTCTGAAAAAATGTGGTATGACGAGTTTGAATTAAATCCTGATACGTCTTTTTTATTTCATATCTATGAAAAACAAGGAATTTTAAACGAAACAATTGGATTCATTTATTCTATGACGTATGGCAGTAAATGGATGCATATTTGCTATCATCTTTATAATATGGTACCTTGTATTGAGCTAGACCCGTTTTTCGTAGGTTTTTTAGTCTTTTTAATTCCAATGATCAAATTATCAACATATGATATTAACGCTCATAAAAATCATAATATCAGAAAAACCACACTATTTTATGCAATTCAATATATTGTAGTAATTATTATATGTATATATGGAGTTTTTGTTTATGCTCCGCAATATTACAGTACAATACTTGACATTGTTCAGTGTATCTAAATACAGGTTCTTTGAATATTTGTTTTACATTATTAATAAAGACAGCATCACACAAAAATGTGTAATACTGCCTTAAATTTGTTATCCTAACAAAGTCCCTGCCTTTTAAGTTCATCAGCTACAAGTCCGGCAATAGCTTTTGCTCCTGTTTCTGTAAAATGAGTCATATCAGCAGAACCCGTTGAACACATATGATATTTATATGCAGAATCATAACCGATAGAATTATAATAATTCACCATAAGTGTATTAAGGTCGATAATAGGAACATTATAATATGATGCAAGCTGTTTCATGGCACTGCAGTAATTTGTATAACTGTTTTCGAACTGACCTGTTTTACTGTTATATGCTTTAAGACCTATAACAGTTGTTACTAATATAGGTGTTGCTCCCTTGTCTTTTGCACCTTCGATATACTTTGCCATATAACTTTCAAAACTTCCGTTTGTTCCCGGAATATTTCCGCAAACAGGAGCATACCTTTCAGAATTTCCTGAAGCCGAATCATTAATACCAAACTGAATAAGTAAATAATCATTCTTTTTCATAGAATTCAGAATTGTATCAAGCCTTCCATTATCATAAAAGCTTTTAGAGCTTCTTCCTGCTATGGCATAATTTAATACAGAATATTTATCTGAAAGATTTTCTCCAAGAAAAGCACCCCACCCCTGCTGCGGAGCATAGCTTGCTCTGTAAGTTTGAACAGTAGAATCACCTGCAATATATATGGTCTGAACACCTTTATTATCATTCGGGTCATCATTGTTATTATCCTGAGGAATATAAATTTCTGCAATAGGTTCATCAGTAAGCTCTGTTTTAAGATAATCGAAATTAGGGCCGCCCTGTTCAGTAACAGATGTCATAAGAATTTTATTCTCACCCTTTTTCAATGGCAGAACAATTCCTGTTTCTTTCCAATTTGTCCATTCTCCTGTTGAAAGAAAATCCTGCATCCAATAATCTGTTTCATTATTCACTTCAATTTTCATGACTCTGTTAGCGGTGCTTCCATTAGCTGTATTGAAAGAACAGAGGTAGTTTCCGCTTTGTACTACGTTAACAGTCCATTCAATACTGCTTCCAACCTTATTATCAAGATTTACATAGGATTTTCCTTTAAAACCTGCATTTATATTTTCCGTTACACCTGAGTCTATTTTCATATCAGCAGCATAAACAATATCAGCTGATTTGCCTGCGTTTTCTGCAAATTTCTGACCTGTAAGCAGAAACTTCTGAAGCTCGACAGCATCAGAAATATTTACATTTCCGTCTGAATTAACATCTGCACGTTTTTTTGCATCTGACTCCAAGTTGCCTGACATAAGCATTCTTCTGAGAAAAAGCATATCAAATGTATCAATTATCATGTCATTATTTATATCGCCCAACGGTGTGGTTGCAGGATTTTGTCCGTTGCCGAACTCTGATGCAAAAAGTTCAGCTAACTTAGCAGCCCCCGTTCTGTTCGGATGAAGCTGATCGCCGTCCATATACATGGCTGTTGTTTTATCAGCTCCCACAGATATGCAATAATCCTGCCACATATTAAACAGGTCAACCACCTGACAATTCTGTTCATTTCCTATTCGGTCAAGCTGATCTGAAAACCACCTGCCTTTAAGAAGCGGATTTCTTTGAGCATCTCCGTTGCGTCCCTGCTGTTTTACCAGAATAACGTCCATACCCTTAGCTTTTGCACGCTTTACCATATCGGTTACAGTATTATAATATTCTTCCTTATTTGAATAATTTGTATCGTTTATACCTATTGAAATAATATAGACATCACCTGATTTCCCGTATTTTTCAACAGCATCAAACTGTCCTGCATCTATAAAGCCCTTTGCATACTGTCCACTGGCAGCCATGTTACGTATATTCCACCCATTGTCAACGTAATCACTGAGCATTTGCCCCCAACCTGCCTGTTTACTTGTATTCAATGGATAATAGTTGCATACTGTAGAATCACCGCATATCCATATTGTCGACGGAAGTTCAGCATTATCAGCTACCTTATTTATTTCAAGAGAGCTTATTGTGTAAGCATATCCTGCTTTGCCTGCTGCTGCACGAATATTAAGCTGACTGTCAGTAACAGGAATTAATATTTCATCAACAGCATTATTTCCTGTCATATTTACAATTTGAAGCATATTCTCCATATAAATGCTTGTACGCTGTGTATCCCCAAGAGTCACCTTTATTTTGTAAAGTCCGTTCGGAAGATCAACGTCAAAAGTAGTATTTCCTGTAAACTGAACTGCATCACTCAATTCATTTATACCCGAAGCAGTAACGTTCTTCACATCATTTCCGGAAAAACCGTATCCTTTGTTTTTATCATATTTATCATTTGCACTGACGCTTGTAAATCCACTTTGAGCATTTGCACCAAGGTCAAACTTCTTGTTTACTTCTGCCAGCATATTGCCATCATATAATCTTAACTCTGCACCACAAACAGTATTCGCATATATATTATTTAAACTGCCAACAGACAAACTTGAACATAACACCACTGATACGGCAAACGCACATATTTTTTTTAATTTAGTATTCATTTTTCCCTCTTAGCTTACTTATGAAAGAATTTTTATTTAAGACATACTTTTAACAATATTTTTAATTATTATACCATAATAAATCATTTTTGTCAAGCTAATTTTAGAGACAATACCCGTTCAAAATCTATACTTCACAAAAATAAATACTCCTGAATAATATAAACTAAGGCAATACAAAAATTATAAAATGTTGCCTTGAACAATTTCCCGCTAAAATATGAAAGGAGGATTTTTATGAACTTTAATCTTTTAGACGATATAGACAGAATGGTTTATCGTGAAGGCAGAAGCAATTCAGGTCCAAGTATGAACTTTCAACAAGATAATATCAGTTCACCGTCACAGCTTTCAAGCTTTCCTGAGCATACTCCTATCGGCATGGCGTATGTTCCGTTTCAGCAATGGGGCAAAACGTATGAAGCTGATGAAGCTTTGCGGCATGGTACAATGTTTCCAGACCTTGATTACCCCTTTTTAGGAGGTGGCAGTCATGAATGAACGTGAACTGATGATGAAAATAAAAAAGTATTCCTTTGCCATTAAGGAGCTTAATCTATACCTCGACACTCACCCAAACTGCAGAAGAGCTTTAGCTCTTTTCCAAAAATACAAAAGTCTTAAATGTGACGCAGAAAATGAGTATGTGCAAAATTTTGGTCCGATTATTCCGGATCAGACCGATAACCCGCAGCGTTGGAGCTGGATTGACGGTTCCTGGCCTTGGGAAAGGAGTTAGTATATGTGGCAGTATGAGAAAAAGTCATCATATCCATGTTGTACATATAGTTCAGGCAATACATTAAAATGCGGTACAAGAAATAACCTGTACCGCATTTTTCTATGGTTCTGCGAAATCATATTCAGTATTATCGAAATAATTTCACTACCATAAATAATCTATATTTATATTACTTCCCCAACACTACAGACAGCTTAATTTCTTTTTCATTTTCACTGAGGTCAGCTGTCCCGCCGTCATCTACTGTAACGTGCACCTCATATAACTCATTAGCTGAAAGCTCTGTCGGCGTTGCATAATAACATGCCGACCGTACAGCAAAGCACATAAAAAAACTTTGTATGGTGTTGCCTTTGCCATTATTTGTAGTATATCATAACTTGCATTTGACTGTCAAGACAGCATGAAGATAACACTATTTTTATGCATATACATTACAGAAAGTCCGCATTAAGTGACAAATCGGAAAACTGCTTATTTTTGCACATTCGCTCTGTTTTACAGTAGTATATTTTCCTTGCAACCGTATGGAGCAGTCTGTTTTTTTCCTCGGCATCGGATGTACCAAAATTATCTATAACATATTGCAGTCTTTCAATAGCTTCATCAGGAGAAAGCTGAGGCTTTTTTTCTTCACTTTCAAGCCCCTTTATTGCAATCTCCAGCTTTTTTATCTTATCATTAACGATTTTTGAACGTTCCAGAAAAGTATTTGTATCATAGACTTCCTGTTCCAATAAGTCATACATTCTCGAAATTTGATGTTTTGCTTTAGAAAGCTCCGCCTGAAGCGGAGCTTTTTTATCCGGTTCATTTTCAATTTCTTTAATGCCTTTTCTTTTAAGCTGCTGCAATTGTTTGATGCGATAGCGAAATGATGCAAGTACAGCTTCATCAACAGCTTCAAATGAAGAACTGACCGTTTTCCCTCTGCATTCTCTGTAAACACATAGAAGATGTTCGTTGCCGCTGTCAGCAATAAAACGGCGTTTCATCTGATGTCCGCAGTTTTTGCAGTACATAATGCCATGATAATAATTCATAAGCTTGTCATTCGGGTGAAGCTGTGCTGCAGGATTCTTATTTTTCTTCTGCTGGGCAGCTTCAAAAATTTCATCACTTATTATCGGCTTGTGCAGACCTTTATAAAGTGTATTGCCGTTTGACTTTGTTTTCCAGCCGACCATTCCGCAGTACAGAGGATTTGCAAGTATCTTTTTTATGCTTGGCGGCTCCCAGAACTGACTTTTTTGCGGACTTATGCCCATGCGATTCAATTCATTTGATATGTATTTTGCTCCATGACTGTCCAGATACATCTTGAATATCATTTTTATAATCTCTGCTTCTTCAGGAACTATTTCAAGAGTATGAACCTTTGGCTCAGGATTTATTTTTTTATATCCATACGGAGCTGTCGTTCCTATATAATTGCCCTCTTTTATAGACGCAAGACGTCCTGCCTGCATACGCCGCTTGATAGTTTTGTACTCACGCCGGCTCATAAACAGTGAAAACTCAAAATATTCTTCGTCAAACTCGTTATCAGGGTCATATGTCTTTGTCGGAGTTACTATTTTGGTTGAGGACTCTCTGAATGCCTGTGCGACTATTCCCTGATCTATGGTATCACCTCTCGCAAGACGTTCTATCTCCACTACCAGAACTCCTGTATATTTTCCCTCTGTAACATCTGCAAGCAAAGACTGCATCTGCGGACGGGCTGCAATGCTGTCACCGCTGACGATCTCTTTGTATATCTTAACTATATTTAATTTCTGACGCTTTGCAAGCTCAATCAGCATATTCTGATGACGACTGAGCGTTTCACCCTCTCCTCTTGCTTCAGCTTCAACATCTGCTCTGGACTTTCGCAGATACATACAGTATTCGTTCATTATATCACTCCGTGTTGTCTTAGCTTATAAATATGCCTTGACAGATGATAATACAGTATATTGTTAAAGCATTCAGGATATATCTGTAGTATAGCAATGCTATAAATGTAAAAAATATATGACCGTATCAGCAATCAAAGCGCTGATACGGTCATTTTCATTCTATTATAGTATGTTTCCATAAAACATGCTTTAAAATAATTTAGACAACACCGCACAAAACTTGTGCGGTATTGCCTTTACAAGAATCATTTCTTAATAAGCATCTGTTTCATCAAAGACAAATCAGATACATCAAGCAGATTATCCTTAGATAAATCTCCTGACTTCCAATTTGCAAGCTTAGCATCAGGGTCATTAAGCAGATATCTCTGCATTAAAACAACGTCAGCAACATCAAATTTTCCGTCATTATTGACATCACCCGCTGTTTCTGCACTGTCGCCGCTGAAAGCTCCTGCAGGAGCACCTATTGCTTCATCAATTGAAAAATCTGTTGTACGAATGCTGAAATGTTCGTACAGCCTGACGCTGAGAGAATGCAGTCACCGCATGGCATATCATATACAGGTAATAAGCAAGTGCAAAACAAACATTTGCTGAGTAAAGTGCTGATTTAGAATTTCACTACTCTGTACAGTTTAAAATTTCGGTTGATACTATACTGTCAAAATGAGACTTATTGCCATTTTTTATCTGATTGAAATCCATATCATTGTAAACAATCAAATACATTGTAATTCCACCATTAAATTTTTCAAGGTCGGATTTCAATTCATAAAGTTCCTCTGAAAAATTCATATGTTTTTCGTACTCTGAATCAGGAAGCGTTAAAATAAAATAAGCAGACCGTCTAATGTTAATATTTTCATTTGCGGAAATTAACTCTATAAATTTTTCGGCTGTCAGATCTGTTGAATACTCACATGGAAAGCATATGTTTTTCCCGCTGTATTCTATAGTATAATCCTTTAAGCCTGTTTTTAATATATATGAATCTATCCATGAAAGCATTTTGTTATCCATATATTTTCCATAATATGATTCATTTTTTACATATAGCTCTGATTTATTGTTCACTTGTCTTTCATATACTTCTGCCCTGCATTCAGTATAGTATTCATCATCAATAATGTTAATTGATAAATTATAATACTGCTCTGCTGACGGATCCGGTCCTAAAAACACTCCTCCTGCAATAGCTTGACGAGTAATGACAGCCTGTACACCGTACTTTTCTTCAAAGTAAGTTTGAACAGTATTATTTAAATTCTCCTCCAATTCAATTTGAGAAGTTTTTGAAGAAGCATTATTTATGTTTTTATAAGAGCAGCCGGTGAAATTAAATAATCCCACAAATATGCCGCATAATATTAGCAGATTTTTCAAATCCATTCACTTTTTTTAAGGCAACACCGCACAAAGCACGTCAAAAGACTTTGCACGTCATAAACTTGCAAATTTTCCGTCATATTACACATAATTTTCTCACCATACGACAGTATGCTTTCAAAAATTCTATGCAATCTGACGAAAAATATATATGCGTTTCTGCCGCACAAGCTTTATGCGGTATTGCCTTAACATATCATATCCTAATCAATTACTTCAATCCCCATTTGATTGAACATTTCTATTATTTCGTCCTTATCCAGTTCGCCGTTTTCAAATGCCTTCTGATATCCCGGTCCGAGAACAACAGCTTTAGGCAGTCCTTGGTTTTTGTATTGTTTTGATAAATCTACAGGTGTCCAGCCGCAGTTACACCATAAGTGAGTATTATTTACAGCTTCCTGCAGAAGTTCAAACATTTTATCAAGTTTCCTTTCCGTAAGAACTGCCTCTGCCTCTTCAAGCATTGAAGTAAGGGAATCAATACTCATTCCTCCGCAAAGTGTTTTAAATAAAACAGCTTCATATATTCTTTCAGAAGCAGGAATACTCATGGTATCATATACTTTCTTTCTTTTCTGCTCACTTTTATAGTATTCAAGAGAAATTCTGTCAGTAGATGACATAAATGTATGTTTTGAAAGTCTTTCACCATTTTCAGAACGAAGGTTTTTAAGAAAAGTATGAAATTCATTCCATTTTGGTGAAAGCTGTTTTATACTTAAAATATTTTCAGGCTGATAATATGGTTTATTGCCCTGCAGCTCAATGACCTCATAAACTTTTCCGTATCTTCCATAGTTTTTTCCTATGAGTTTTTTATTTATTATCATCCGATAATCCTCGTTCGGAAGCCCCTCCGTATAGAGTTCATTTTCTTCGTAAATGCGGTAAGGAACATCCTCACGTCTTACTATTATTGAAAAGGCCATAAAATCCCTTTTAGTAATTCTGGGTTCATAATTTTTAAAGACTTTCCATGCATCTGAAAGCGTTATTACTCCGTACAATTCAGAAAAGGTTTCATAGTATTTATGAAGCTTTTCAACCGTTTCAGGCTTCCATGTACTGAACATTTTATCTATCGTTTTCTGTGATAATGGTTTTGGATATGCCATTTTACTTCCACCTCCTGTTGTTTTATAACTTCAATTTTTGCCGAACAAATAATATTATTTATATTTCGATGTACGTTTATGTTCACACATAGTGCTTACCAAAGCCTTATTATGCTTCTCATCCCAGCCAAAATATGTTCTTGGTCTACTGCAATTTGGCAGTGAACTCATATAAATATGCATATTAATTAAAACTCCATTATCCATATAATCTTTTTTTAACATATTTTCTGTGCTTTCACTAAGTGCATATGCAATTTTTCTTGTACTTACTTTTGATTTATATTCATCATCAGATATTAAACCTTTTTTCTTTTTTGCCCACAGATTAATATATGCAAGTTGTTCAAATATTCCTTCTATATATTTTTTAGTATACCCTGCCTCTGCGTTTTCAATTAATGATTTTTTCGCCTCTTTAGAGAATATAATATTTTCACCATAGTAATATTCAGCAAATGGAATTACCGCTTCTACTTTTGTAGGCTGTGGAATTGTATTTTCAAGAACTTCTATACGTTTTTTTAATTCCTCTACTTGAGTATATAACTCAATATTAGCATTTACAATTTTTTCCCTCTGAACCTGTCTTAATGCAGCTCTTTCAAGAACCTTTTTCCTATAATCCTTAGTATTACTATCTGCATTAACCATGTCGTACCAATCGTTTATTTGATCATATGCTTCCATAAAATTAGTTATTTTCGAACTAACCGCATTATTCAATTTTGGGTGTCCATTAATAGCAAATGAATATGGTGCTAATTGAGCTATAGGAACATCATTTTTTCCGTCACCAATAAATATCCAATCATCATTGAAATCAAGAGCATATTTAGAAATAACCGTCTTTACACAAGATATTTTATCTTCAAAATCACTAGATTGAATATCAACATCTGTAAGATTGCCAAATGTGTCAAAATTGTAATTGCATGCTGCAAATATATTTGATGAATCAATTTTTAGTTCTTTTTCTGCTCTTCGTGTTAAATTTCTAAATCCACCTGTTATTAAAACAGGTATAAACTTCTCACGATCTATTTTTTGAAAAAACGCTTCAACTCCAGGCATATATTCTGCTTCATCAATTATTCTGTTAAATACTTCACGCTTTAGTTTATATTTCCTATGTATTTCTACAGTTGCTTTAACCCAATCCACATAGTTGTCATATTCCAAATTATCCCATCTTAAATGAGTTTCATATTCCTCACGTTCTGCTTTTTCTCCAAGAGCATGTGCAATAGGTTGCCACATTGAAGAAGCATAATCAGTTCCTTCAATTTTATATTTTGCTTGAAATATTGTACCTTCTACGTCACAAACAATAAGCATCTTTTTTTTCATAATCTATTTCCCTCCCTTTACTATATTAAAAAAATTCATACTCGTTAGAATATACTAATTTTTTCGCATACCCTAAAAATTAGAACCATTCCAGCCCCAATTATCAGTAGTCATATAGCTTACATAAACCCTGTCGGTTGATATTCCGAGAACGTCAAGCATTATTCCCGTAATATTGCTTGTAAGCACGGACAAAGCATTATCTGACGCTTTGCCGTAAATGCTGACCTCAACCATTGCGGCAGGTTCTTCGCTTCCTCTGAAAAAGAGCTTATAATCGTCCTCTATTCCAACCATAAGCCAACCCTCAGATTTTCCCGGAATAGCAGTTATTGCAAGTCCAAGCTTTGACTTTATAGCTTTTGCCTTTTCTTCTGTAACATTTTCATTTGTCTTAATATTAATAAACGGCATAATTATGTTCCTTTCTCTTTAAGGCAACACCGTGCAAAGTCATTTGACGTACCTTGTGCGGCTTTTCATTTATTTATTCAACAGTAACACTCTTTGCAAGATTTCTCGGCTTATCAACGTCAAATCCCTTGCCAACTGATACATAGTAAGAAAGAAGCTGGAGTGGAATAACTGAAAGACTGCCTGCAAAAAGGTTCTCAATCCTAGGAATGTATACAGTAAAGTCAGCAACGTCCTCCATAGCATAGTTACCGTATGTAGTAAGTCCGAACAGCTTTGCTCCTCGGCTCTTTACTTCAACCATGTTGCTTATGGTCTTTTCATAGAGTGCAGACTGTGTTACAACACAGAAAACTATTGTTCCGTCTTCAATAAGACTGATCGGACCATGTTTAAGCTCACCTGCTGCATATGCCTCGGAATGAATATAACTGATTTCCTTGAGCTTCAGACTGCCCTCCATGCCGATTGCATAGTCAATTCCACGTCCTATAAAGAATGCGTCCTTAATATTGACTACCTTTGATGCAAACCACTGCAAACGCTCCTTATCTTCAAGAATACGTTCTATTTTTTCAGGGATAGTATTGATTTCATCAGTAAGCTGTCTGAATCTTTCTTCTGTTATCTCTCCTCTTGCCTTTGAGAACTGGAGTGCAAGGAGGTATGCGGCAACAAGCTGACAGCTGTATGCCTTTGTTGTTGCAACTGAAATCTCAGGACCTGCAAGTGTATAGAATACATTGTCGGCTTCCCTTGCAATTGATGAGCCTACAACATTTACGATACCAAGCGTTTTAACTCCTCTTTCCTTGCAAAGACGAAGTGCCGCAAGGCTGTCTGCTGTTTCTCCTGACTGACTGATAATGATTGCAAGACTGTTATCGGCAAGCTTCATATCTCTGTATCTGAACTCAGACGCAAGCTCCACACGAACTGAAAGTGATGTCAGCTGTTCAATTACATACTGTGCGGCCATTCCGACATGATATGCTGAGCCGCATGCAACAATATATACCTGCTGAATTTTTTTCATTTCCTCATCAGTAAGTCCAACACTTTCAAAGCTGATTTCTCCGTCTTTGAGAACTGAATTAATTGTATCTCTTACCACTTTTGGCTGTTCGTGGATTTCTTTCAGCATAAAATGCTCATAACCGCCCTTTTCGGCAGCTTCTGCGTCCCACTCAATAGTTTTCATTTCTTTCTGGATTTCATCACCGTCAAGGTTGTAGAAAGTAACGTCACCCTTTGTAAGCCTTGCAAGCTCCATATTTCCGATATAGTATACATTTCTTGTGTATTTCAGAATTGCCGGAACGTCAGATGCAAGATAGCTTTCGCCGCCTGTAACGCCGATAATCATCGGGCTGTCTTTTCTTGCGGCATAAATTTCACCCGGATAGTCCTTGAACATAACTGCAAGTGCATATGAACCACGAATTCTCACAAGTGCATGATTAAGTGCGTCAACAGGTGTTCCAAGGTACTTTTTGTAGTAATAGTCAATAAGCTTTACAGCAACTTCCGTATCAGTCTGTGACTTGAAGCTGTAACCATTTTTTACCAGCTTTTCACGAAGCTCCTGATAATTTTCAATTATTCCGTTATGTACTGCTATAACATTTTCATCATCACTGCTATGTGGATGAGCATTAAGCGTTGAAGGTTCTCCATGAGTTGCCCAACGTGTATGACCTATACCGCAGCTGCCTTTTACAGCCTTTCCGTCATTGGTCATTTCCTTTAATACCTTAAGCTTGCCCTTTGCCTTCACGACCTCAGGTTCTGCATCACCGTTTCTGACAGCAATTCCTGCTGAGTCATATCCTCTGTATTCAAGTTTTGACAATCCGTCAAGAAGTATTGGGGCTGCTTCATTTGTTCCTGTAAATCCTACGATTCCGCACATAATTTTCTCCTTTTTAAGAAAGCTCAGATTGCTCTGAGCCTTTTTTATTTATTATATTCTATATCCTTCCGGATTATTTTTTTGCCAATTCCATGAATCTCTGCACATATCCTCAAGAGATTTTTCAGTTTTCCAGCCTAAAACCTGCAATGCCTTATCAGCATTTGCATAACAGTCAGGCAAATCACCGTCACGCCTTTTGCCGTAAACATAGTTGATTTTCAAATTGTTCACACGTTCAAATGCCGTTACAATTTCCGTAACGCTGTATGGTATGCCTGTTCCCAGATTAAAAATTTCAACGCCACTATTTTGCATTACATATTCAATTGCCTTTACATGACCTTTGGCTAGGTCAACAACGTGGATATAATCTCTGCGGCAGGTACCGTCAGGAGTAGGATAATCATTCCCATAAACAGTGAGCTGTTTAAGCTTTCCTACTGCAACCTGTGAAATGTATGGCATAAGGTTATTAGGTATTCCCTGCGGATCTTCACCGATAAGCCCTGAATCATGTGCACCAATCGGATTAAAATATCTGAGTATAACAACGGAAAGTCTGCCGTCAGCATTGGCAGTATCCTCAAATATCTGTTCCATCATGGCTTTGGTCCACCCATATGGATTGGTACAAGTTCCACGCTTCATGTCCTCTTTATATGGAACGCTGTTTTCTGCACCGTAAACAGTTGCACTGGACGAAAAAATAATATTTTTAACATCATGCTTTTTCATTGTTTCAAGCAGTGTTAATGTTGTATCAATATTATTCCGATAATATTTTACGGGTTCAGTTACAGATTCACCGACTGCCTTTAGTCCTGCAAAATGGATTACAGCATCAATTTTATTATCCTGAAAAACCTTATCCAGTTTGTCTGAATTTGTTATGTCGAGTTCGTAAGTCTTAACTGACTTTCCTGTTATTTTTTCAACTCTTTTTATTGCTTCATGACAGCTGTTTGAATAATTATCTGCTACAATAACGCTGTATCCGCTGTTAAGAAGTTCTACAGCCGTATGCGAACCGATATATCCTGCTCCGCCGGCAAGTAAAATATTGCTCATTTTTTCTCCTGTTATAACTGATTTCTTTTATTATACCCTTTTTTTCTTAAATCGTCAAGGCAAATTATGAGTTTAGTTAAATTTTTTCGTTAATGTGTAAATATCAAAGTTTATTTAAGGCAACACCGCACAATTTTTGTGTGGTGTTGCCTTAATTTTATACCGTTCCTCTTGTCATCTCATATCCAAAGTGAGAACGTCCAACACCAACTGCAAGTGTACAAGGTGAGCAGCCAAGCTGTTTTACGCTTTCAGTCGCCCAGCTTACTATTTCATCAAGAACTACCTGTGTGTTGTGCTTATGGAATACTCTGTATGTCTTTGCACGAATTGCAGGTCCACCGCCAAACATAAGAATATGCAATCTAAGAACATTATCCTTGCATCTGCGAATAAGAATCGGTGCAGGCTCTACACCTGCACTGTCAGGATTCAAACCACCGGACTGATCAATTCTATGACTGTCATCACCCATGATACCCATAGGTCTGCCCGGAAGCTTACGAAGCCCATCTTTAACGCCCTCCTTGATTGCATCCAAAGTTTTGCCTGTGATAGCAGTGTCCTCGCCAATTTCCAATACAATATGCGGAATACCGGTATCATCACAAAGCGGACTGTGATTATGTTCAGCTGCTTCTGCATTTTCGAGAACGGTTTCAAGAGCCTGTGATAATCTTCCAAGTTTGTCAGTAGGGATTGCTCAATCGGCGGAGAATGAAAATCCCGATTTTACGCCATTTTCTTAAAATCCGGTATTTTTGGATAGTTCCGAGCGAGGGATAAAGTTCTATTTTTGAAATGTTCATTCTGGCAGAATATCC